>Ga0209098_1000004_pt1 | contig 288872 bp, 237 predicted proteins | sample AD_JPNHW1_MetaG_FD_184429 | JGI IMG/M metagenome (GOLD analysis project Ga0209098, IMG submission 184429) | Active sludge microbial communities of municipal wastewater-treating anaerobic digesters from Japan - AD_JPNHW1_MetaG (SPAdes) (version 2) | ecosystem: Engineered > Bioreactor >... | reverse complement strand
ATCGAGCTGATACGCGAGCGCCTTGGCGAACGCGACACCGACAAAAAGCGAGCCGATGAGTCCCGGCCCCTGCGTTACGGCAACAAGATCGAGGTCTTGCGCCCGGACCTTCGCTTCCTCGAGCGCTTCATGGAACACGCACTCGATCTGTTCCATGGAATGCCGCGAAGCGATCTCCGGAACCACGCCGCCGAATTTCTTGTGGCGGAAAAGGCTGGAGGAAACAACGTTGGAGAGGATCGTGTCTCTGCCTTTCAGCACGGCGCACGATGTTTCATCGCAGGAAGTCTCGATGCCTAGCGTATAAAACGGATGGTGGATGGCGGATAGTGGATGGCGTTTTTTACAAGCAGGCTTTGAGTTTTTCGCCATCCGACATCCGCCTTCCGTCATCCGAGCTTGTTAAGGAGTATCTCATTAACAAGCTTCGGATTGGCTTTTCCGGCCATCTCTTTCATCACCGCACCGACGATGGCACCGATGGCTTTCTGTTTGCCGGCCTTGTATTCCGCAACGGCATTCGGGTTCGCGGCGATCGCCTTTTCGACGGCCTTTTCGATCAGACCGGTGTCAGAGACCTGAACGAGTCCTTTTTCTTTCACGATTCTGTCCGCGTCCTTGCCGGTCTCGAACATCATCGTGAGCACGTCTTTAGCGATCTTCCCGGAGATCGTTCCTCTCTCGATCAATTTCAGCAACGCCGCAAATGCCGCAGGCTGCACCGGACAACTTTCGGCCGCGAGACCTTTGGCGTTCAGCACGGCCAGAAGTTCGGTCAGGATCCAGTTGCTCGCGGACTTTGCCGCGGCGCCCGCCCGGACAGTGGCTTCAAAATACTCCGCGAGCTTTTTATCCTCGACGAGCGTGTAAGCGTCATATTCCGAAAGACCGAACTCCTTGATGAACCGTTTCGCACGTTCAAGCGGCAGTTCCGGCAGCGTTTTCCGGATCGCTTCCACGGTCTCGCGCGACAATGTGAACGGCACGAGGTCCGGATCCGGGAAATAGCGGTAATCGTGAGCTTCTTCTTTCGATCGCATCGAAAACGTCGATCCTTTCACGTCGTTCCAGAGCCGCGTTTCCTGGACGATCATTTCGCCGTCCCGGATCGCGTCGATCTGCCGCTCGATCTCGTACTGAATCGCCTTCTGCACCATCTTGAACGAGTTCAGGTTCTTGATCTCGACCTTCGTCCCGAACTTCTCCTGGCCCACGGGCCGCACCGACACGTTCGCGTCGCAGCGGAGGCTTCCTTTTTCCATATCGCAGTCGCTCACTTCCGCATATTGCAGAATGGCCTTGAGCGTGGTCAGATAATCGTAGGCTTCCTGCGGCGAACGAATATCGGGTTCTGAAACGATCTCGAGGAGCGGTACGCCGCCGCGGTTGTAATCCACAAGACTCCCGTCCGCGATCCCTTCGTGAAGCAGCTTACCGGCATCTTCTTCAAGGTGCGCTCTCGTAATCCCAATCCTTTTTCGCACCACGGGCCACGAGCCACGGTCCACGGACTGGGCCTCTGCATTTTTTTGCGTGGTGCGTGGCCCGGAGGACGTGTCCCGGGTTTCGACATCGACATATCCGCGCCCGTTCACCGGCATATCATACTGCGAGATCTGATACGCCTTCGGGAGGTCGGGATAAAAATAATTCTTCCGGTCGAATTTGAGCCGCTCGGCTACCTTGCAATTCAGCGCGAGCCCGGCCCGGATGCCAAGCTTCAACGCTTCCTCGTTCACCACCGGCAGCGATCCCGGCCAGCCGAGACACACGGGGCACGTATGGCTGTTCCCCTCCGCCCCAAATTCCGTCGAGCACGAGCAGAAGAGCTTCGACTTCGTCTTCAGCTGAACGTGCACCTCAAGTCCAATCACCGCTTCGTAGTTCATAGCTATTCTTTCTTACCCTTCCCCACCGGACGCCGTCCGGTTATCACTTGCTATCGTTTTTCGCTCCACTCAAGCGGAAGAACCTTGATCTCTTTATCGTTATAAGCCGTGACGATGGCACGCACGAAATTCCCTTCCCGGTTGATACGCTGGTTCAACGAGGAAACGAAATATTTATACCCGGCACCCATTTTCCCGGCAGCGATCTGCCTGGTCTTTTGCGCGGCAGGGCTTTTCGTGAGAAAGACCGGGAGAATGCCCATCAGGATCACCGCGAAACAGGTGCTGACCCAAAGACCGTTCGCGGGCTTTCTCCAAAGCGAGGTGTAATTCACATGCGCTTCATCCATGGCCGCCCGGACGGGCTCGGAAGTGAGCTCCCCGTAGAGCCAGACCGCGAACAGCAAAAAGAGCGCGGACCCAAAAAACGACTTCGCAATTTCGACCGGATAAAGCTTGAGGGACGTGAGCCACAGATCCCAAGGTAGGACGAAAGGCGTCAAGATTGCCGTAGTAAGGCTGCTGCCGATATAAAGTGCCGTGATCTGGGAAATGACCCGGGTCGCGGTCAACCGGTTCTGCAGCACTAAGATACCCGCGATCAGCGCAAAAATATTCAGCGACGAAGCATAGCTGATGCGGCGCACGACGCAAAAGATCATGATAGCGATATCCAGAACGCCGACGATAATTAGTATCCATCCCGCGCGAACCAAAACATCTTTATAGTCTTTCATAAGCTTCTCCTCGATCAAAGCTTCGTATGCGTGCCGTCGCAAAAGGGTTTTTTGCCGGAGGCCTTGCAGCCGCACCAGGCGACCTTTTTCGAAGAGTCGATCACAACGCGCAGGGGCTGCATTCCCGTTTTTTTCGTTTCGTGCGAGCCGTCGCAGAAGGGCTGCTTCGCGGATTCCCCGCACGCGCACCACCAGTATTCGCCGGGCTGCATATCCATTACGATCGGCATCTTCGTCTTCGCCATGGTCTCCCTCCTCTGCTTATACCCCAATTTCCCGGCCCGCCGGGAAATCTTCATTCTCTGCCCAATTTTTCCGCGTGCGGAAAAATCGTCCGTTCCCCGAATTTATCGGCCTGCCAGCGAATTCATTTTCCGCTATACTTCGCGTCTTCTTCGCGAACCATATCAAACGCTTTGGCTGCGGCGTCAAAGCGATCGGAAAAATCAATCCGCTCTTCCCGCATTTTTGCCATCAGCAGCTCATGATATTTGGTCCGAAGCGCGTTGACCTGTTCCTTCGCCCGTGGCTCCATCTCAGGGATCTCCCGCTCTGTTTTCACAAGATCCGTGTAAACCCTTGCGATCTCCAAAACCGTCATAGTTCACCACACAGCCGAACGTTGGCCAGCGGGTAAATGCTTCCCACGATTCCAGTCCCGGTCTTTTAGTCTTCAGTTTGGTTCCGGTGCCTTCGCCATATATCATATATGGTCCATAGCTCCCCGAACCGCCTTACCACTCCAATTCTCCGGGCGCCCGGAAAATCTGCCGGACTCACCCAACCTTCCCATTGTCGGGCCCGCACGGCAATTCAGCCCCGCCCCGGACAACAGGTCGGCCGGCTTATCCAATTCATCGGCCCGCCGATGAATCTTGCGCGGGCGCAACTTTTACCGGACACCGTCTATAAAAACACCGGTTTTTTAAAAGATGTCTGCGCTACTCTCGCGGCAATTCGCGGAAAACCCGCGCTAATTTCTTTTTATCCATCTTCCCTTCCGCGACGGACAGCATGATCTCAATGAACATATCCCTTGGATTCTTGAAATCAATACCGTTCGCTTTAAGAAAGATCAATGCCGTATCAAGAGCCGTACGCTTATTCCCGTCAGAGAACGGATGGTTTTTACAGATATGGAACGCGTAGGCTGCGGCCATTTCAAAGATATCTTCATGCAACCAATGTCCGCCAAAGCCCGATTCCGGCTGGGCCAATGCGGATTGCAGCAACCCCATATCCCGAACCCCGTCCGTACCGCCAAAATCTTCGACCTGCCGTCGATGGAATCGCAGAACCTCGGCCACCGTCAAAAAAACAGGCTGGAGGGCCCCGTAAGAAGCGTCTTCCTCCCGAACAACAAAGCGCTTCTTCAGAGAAACTTTCGTTTTGCCTTTCAGGCTACGCGGCATAAACGTCGCTCGCTCAATCCGCCAACGCTTTAAAGGTCGATGCGTATTTTTTATGGATCTTTTCCATCACAGCATCGATCTTCTTTTCCCGTTCTTTATCTTCCACCGGAGAGATGACCAGACTGCGGCCGTCGGTGTTGATCTCGAGCGGGGTATCCTTCGTAATTCGAAGAAGATCAAGGATCGCCTTTTCGATAACCAGGGCCAAGCTGTTCCCGTGGGTTGTCAGGTGCTTTATCATGTTATCGTTCTCCCGTTAGCGCTTTCACTCGGATACATATAACAGCAACAGGACCCACTATCGTTTTCTTCCAGTCCCTCTTCGAACCTTTGAATCTCTAACGGGACATGCGCCGTTATACATCCGTATATACAATGTAGCACCTACCGTAAACCCTGTCAAACGCCTATAAGTTAGGCTTCTTCCCATAAATACCGGTTTCCTGCTCAAAGGCGTGGGCCGCGCGAAGCATGGTCGCTTCGTCGAAAGGCCGGGCCATAAGCTGCACGCCGATCGGAAGCCCGCCCGCGGTAAACCCGCACGGCAGGGACATAGCCGGAACGCCTGCGAGGTTCGCGGGAATGGTAAAAATATCGGAAAGGTACATGGCGATCGGGTCCGCTGCTTTTTCGCCGATCTTGAATGCCGGAGTCGGAGACGTCGGCGAAAGGATCACATCGACTTCTTTGAACGCCTTCTCAAAATCCTGGCGGATGAGCGTGCGAACCTTCTGGCCTTTCAAATAATAGGCGTCATAATACCCCGCCGAAAGCACGAACGTTCCGAGGAGAATTCGGCGCTTCGCCTCCTGCCCGAATCCCCGGTTGCGCGTCTCGAAATACATCTCCCGTAGGTCCTTGGACGGAACCCGCAGGCCGTATTCCACGCCGTCGAAACGGCCAAGGTTCGAGCTTGCCTCCGCGACCGCGACAATATAGTAGACCGCTACGGAGTATTCGGTGTGCGGAAGGCTGATCTCTTTGATCTCGGCGCCAAGCTTCTTATAAAGATCCGCCGCCGCACGCACGCTTTTCTCGACCTCGGGATCGATCCCCTTGATAAAATATTCTTTCGGAAGTCCGATGCGGAGACCTTTCACATCGCGTTTGAGCGCCTGCGTAAAGTCCGGCACCGGCTGCGGCGCGGACGTGGAATCTTTCGGATCGTGACCGCTGATCACATTCATTAAGATCGCCGCGTCCTCGACCGTCTTTGTGATGGGACCGATCTGATCGAAACTCGAGCCGAACGCGATGAGACCGTAGCGCGACACGCGGCCGTAAGTCGGTTTCACGCCCACCACGCCGCAAAGCGCCGCAGGCTGGCGGATCGATCCGCCGGTGTCCGATCCAAGCGCCGCAAACGTCATGTCCGCCGCAACCGAAGCCGCGGAACCACCGCTTGAGCCGCCCGGTACGCGCTCAAGGTCCCAGGGATTCCGGCACGGACCGAACGCCGAAGTCTCGCAGGAGGAGCCGAACGCGAATTCATCCATGTTGCACTGGCCGAAGATCGTGGCGCCGGCCTGTTTCAGTTTCGCGATCACGGTCGCGTCGTACGGCGGCACATGCTTCGCGAGGATCTTCGACGCGCAGGTTACTTCCGCGCCATTAATGCAGATATTGTCCTTGATCGAGACCGGAGCGCCGTAAAACGGAACGCCGTGCGTCACCGATCCTTTGTCGAACCGGAGGAATGCGTTCACTTTCGGGTTGAGTGCGGCGGCACGTTTCGCGACGGCGTCGACGAGCGGCTGAGCGCCGTCCCTTTTCGCGAATTCGATCGCTTCCTTGAGAGTGAAACTCGTCAAATCTCCCATACGAACTCCCTATCAAAAAAAAGGCGCCCGTCATGCTGAGCGAAGCGAAGCATCTTGCCTGAGATTCTTCGGACTTCGTCCTCAGAATGACGGACATATTTGGGGTCTGTCGTCTGCAGTCTGCGGTCAGTCATCGCTGCACGATCTTGGGAACTTTGAAGAAACGGCCGTCGGCGTGCGGGGCGTGTTCCAGGGCCTGCTCCGCGGCGTTCGAAACCTTGGCCTCGTCTTTACGGTACACGTTCTCGAGGTCCAGGACATGGCTCGTCGGCTCGACATACTTCGTGTCGAGCTTGTCGAGTTTCTTCACATAGTCGAGGATCGCTCCGAGTTCCCGGGCGAGCTTCTCTTTTTCTTCGGGCTTGAGGTTGAGGCGCGCGAGTTCGGCGACCTTGTCGATATTGAGTTCCATAATGGCGCCATTCTGCCCGAAGGCGAAGAGAGTGTCAATGAAGGGGACGGAATTTCAAAAATCTCCGGAGAATCCGCCCGCCCCGGCAGACAAACTATTTGGAGCAGCAAGAATCCCGATTTTTCAAGCACCCCGGGGGTGATCCGTGCAGCCCTGATTTCCGATAAATTTCTATCGAGAATCAGGGCAGCAGGACTTCACGCCGAACTTTTTAAGGATATCTTCCATGAGACACCAGCCGGTAAATGCCGACTGGATCAGGTTCACGCCCACGAAAGCGGTAAAGAGCAGCCACCACTTGCTGACCCAAACCGCGAGACCAAGGCTGACCAGGATGAAACTTCCGGCGATCACGCGAATACATTTTTCAATGGTCATTTTTCCCTCCGGGAAGAGGAAAGCGGATATCGGATGGCGGATGACGATCAGGTTTTCCGTTCTGCCCCATCCTCCCTCCGTCATCCACCATCCTGTTTTTTAGTCATCATATAATAGAACACCGGGACCGCAGTACGCGACAGGATCGTCGACGCGATCTCGCCCGCCATCAGCGCCACCGCAAGCCCTTGAAAGATCGGATCAAACAAAATGACCGACGCGCCGACCACGACCGCCGCCGCCGTAAGGAGCATCGGGCGGAACCGCTTCGCACCGGCATCGATCACGGCTTCCTCAAGCGGCATCCCCGCCGCGCGCTGAAGCTCGATAAAATCCACGAGGATAATGGCGTTGCGGACGACGATCCCGGCCCCCGCGATCATGCCAATCATCGAAGTCGCCGTAAAAAAAACCCCGCCCAGCCAATGCGCGGGAAGGATCCCGATCAGCGTCAGGGGGATCGGGAGCATAATGATCCACGGCGTCTTGAACGACTGGAACCATCCGACCACGAGCACATAAATGAGAAGCAATACGAACGCAAACGCGATCCCGAGATCGCGGAACACCTCATACGTAATCTGCCACTCCCCGTCCCACTTCAGCGTCCAGCGGTCCGAAGTCGCCGGCTGCCCGTTGAAAAGCTGGTCGATCTTCGTTTGCCCCTCGTGGTTCGGCGGCACCGGCATCTTCGCGATATCTTTTTTTAGCTTGAGGATCGCGTACGCCGGGCTTTCGAACTTCCCCGCCACATCGGCGATCACATAGGAAACGCGCATCAGGTTTTTGTGATAGATCGCGGGAGCCTTGGCATCATTCTCGACATCGACAAGGTCCCGAACCGGGATCGGGTTTCCGTAACGCGAAAGAAGCGTCATATTGAGAACGCTATCGAGTGTCGCGCGTTTTTCCTTCGGCAGCCGGAGCAGGATCTCGACTGGTTCGTATTCCTCGGAAAGATGCGCGAGATCGACGGTCTTCCCGCCGACCGCGGTCGTGATCGCCTCCGCCACCTGCGAGACAGGGATCCCGTTAAGCGACGCCTTCTGCGCGTTCACGCGAAGCCGTGCAAGCTTTTCCGGCGACTGCACATAGGTGTCGATATCCGTCACACCATCGCTTGACGCGAGCAATCCTTCGATCTGTTTTGCAAGCGAGGTCTGGCCCTCAAGCGTCGGCCCATAAATCTCGAGCACAAGCGTTGAAAGTACCGGCGGACCGGGCGGCACTTCCGCGACCTGAACGTGTCCGCCGTATCGCGTCACGATGTCATGGATCTTCGGCCGCACAGACTTCGCGATGTCGTGACTCTGGCGTTTGCGGTGATGCTTTCCGGCAAGGTTCACCTGAAGGTCCGCCTGATCGGGTTTTGAACGAAGAAAATAATGCCGCACGAGCCCGTTAAAATTATAGGGTGCGGCCGTGCCGACATACATTTCTATGTCCTTCACTTCCGGCACCGTCACGAGATAATCCGCGATCCTTGTGATCGCCTCGCGCGTCTTTTCCGCCGCCGTGCCGTCCGGCATATTGAGCACCACCTGGAATTCGTTCTTATTGTCGAACGGAAGCATTTTCATCCGAACAAGTTTGAGCGGCACGAGCAGCACGGAAAGCCCGAGCAGGGTCCCGAGCCCGATCAGGAACCACTTCCGGACCTTCGGGTTATAAATGAGCGGATTCATGTAAGCGCGGTAAAGGTGCGTGAGGAAATCTTCCTTCTCGCCTTCGTGATGGGCCTTGAGCTTCCCCTGTGCGAACGCCTTTCCGAGGATCTGGTATGCGGCCCACGGGGTCGCGACGAACGCGACGGCCATCGAAAACATCATGGCCGCGCTGGCTCCGATCGGGATCGGTCTCATGTAAGGGCCCATCAACCCCCGCACGAACGCCATCGGGAGAATGGCCGCGACGACCGTCAGCGTCGCGAGGATCAAAGGACTGCGGACCTCGTTCACGGCCTCGATCGTCACCTCCAGAATATTCCGCCCTTTGTTGGACGGCAGCCGCAGATGGCGGACGATATTTTCCACGTCCACGATCGGGTCATCGACTAGGATCCCTATCGAGAAGATCAGCGCGAAAAGCGTGATCCGGTTGAGCGTAAAGCCCATGAAGTAGAATGTCGCGAGCGTAAGCGCCAAGGTCATCGGGATCGCGATCCCCACGACCCCGGCCTCGCGCCGGCCGAACGACCACGCGATCAGCAGGCTCACGCCAAAGACGGCGATCGCCATATGGAAAAGCAATTCGTTGGATTTCTCTTTCGCCGTCTCGCCGTAGTCGCGCGTCACGGTCATCTCGACATCTTTCGGGAGCGTCGCCTCCGGAAGTTCCCGGATCGTATGCAGGATCACCTCCGAAAGATGCGCCGCGTTCGCGCCCTTGCGCTTCGAGATCGAAAGCGTCACGGCCTCAAACGGGCCCCGCGCCTTCCCCGGAGAGGCCGGGCCGAAAAAGATCTCCGTGGCCCGTTCCTCTTCATCTGGCCCGTCCGCGACCTTCGCGATGTCCCCGAGCTTCACGATACTGCCGGCACTCACGCCGACCACCAGATTCTCGAGATCGGTCTTGGTCCTGAAGAACGAATTCGCCTCCACCGATTCCAGTGCGGGCGCGCTTTCAAGATGCCCCGCGGCCTGTTTCACATTCGCGGAGCGGATGATCTGAGCGACCTCGAGCGGGTTCAAAAGCCGGGACTTCAGTTTCGCCTCGTCAAAGAACACCTGGAACTGGCGCTTGCGGCCGCCCGTGATATGCGTATCCGAAACGTCCGGAATGGCGTTCACGATATTCTGAACGTTCGCAACGGTCTTCCGAAGCGCGACCGGGCCCTTGTCCTTTGCATGGAACGTCAAGGTCAGGATGGGCACGTCGTCGATCGAACGGACCTTGATCAGAGGCTGCGTCGCCGCGGGTGGCAAGAAATCCAGATTGGAATAGACCTTGGTGTAAAGTTTGATCAAGCTTTTTTCGACATCTTCGCCCACTTTGAAGCGAACGATGATGAGCGCGCCTTCCGGCTCGATCGTGGAATAGATGTATTCGACACCGGGGATCTCCCACAGCTTGCGCTCGCCCAAGGTCACGATCCGCTGCTCGACCTCCTTGGAATCCGCGCCGGGATACGAAACGAAGATATCGAACATCGGCACCGAGATCTGGGGTTCTTCCTCGCGAGGCAAATTGACGACTGCGAAAACGCCGAGAATAAGCGATGTCGCGATGATAAGCGGCGTGATCTTCGACTTTGCGAAATAGCTGACGATCCCGCTAATGATGTCCGAATGATGTGTGGTCATAAAATTTTGGCGCAACGTGCTACGCAGAACGCACAACGAATTAGTTTTTACGTTGCGCGTTGATCGTTGAGCGTTGCGCTAACCTTTCAATCTCGTATTCACCTGATGAATGCCGTCTTCCGTCAACTGCCCGGACAGGAACAACAGCTTCGCGTACTCAAGCTCGAGCGCCAGAAGAAGGTCCTGATAGCCGGCGGCGGTCTCGAAATAACCGCGCCGCATCTCGAGCAGGTCCGCAATGGACTTCCGGCCTTCCTGATAAAGCTTCGCCGTCTGTTCCGTCGCTTGGGTGGCGTCCGCGTAAGCCGACTTCATGACCGGCGCATCAAGCGTCACGGTCTCATAGCGCGCCAGCTCACCGACCAGCTGTTTTGCGATCTCGTCGCGAAGCGCATCACGCTCAGCCGCGAGCTCCTTGTATTTCGCGCCGGCTTCTTTCACGCGCCCCGGATAGGTCGCGTCAAAAAAATCCATCGTCCCCTTGAAACCGACCGTAAAATTCCGGCCGCCGGAATGAAAGTCGTGGCTGTCGTCATCCAGGCTCCCAAACCCGTAGAACTTGGGAAGGAACGAGGTTTTCTGCCGCAGTTTTTCGATCCGCTGGGCATCCAGCATCTGGTCCAGCGCCGCAAGGTCCTGCCGTTTCTGATACGCCTCCGCGATCCACGTCCGCAGCGCGCCGGCATCCTGGGTGAATTCGGGGAGTTTCCCCGCCGCTTCCCAGACGAATTCCGGATCTTCCCCCATCAGGATGTTCATAAGCATCCGGGAACTTTTAAGCGTCGCCTTCGCATGATTCAGTTGGCGTTCGATCCCGGCCGCTGTCACCTTGGCAGCGTAATAATCCGCGCCGAGGATCATTCCTTTGTCGTTCAGGTCCTTGGCCTGCTGAAGGTCCTTATCCGAAGCGTTCTTCACTTCCGAGGCCACGCGATAAAGTTCCTTCGCGAGCAGGATCCCGAGATAGCTTTCGAGCGTCACGACCGCGGCTTCCATCTCCGTGAAATCCGCCTGAAGATCGGCCGATTTCACGAGCCGGAGCGCGGAACGGATCTTTGAGATCGTGTTGAACGAATCGAAAAGCAGCATGTCCCCTTCGATCCCAAAATGGTAGTTTGTGCGGTGACGCGGGCTATTGAGAGAATTCAGCTCAAAATTTTGTTCGGTGAACGCGTGCTGCCGGAGGAGATCGCTGAAAACGCCGACGGGGTCGTCCGTCGTCGTTGTGGAAAAAACGCCCTGGACATGCGGAAAGAGATCGGCGACCGCGAGATTGCGTCCCGCCCTGGCCTGCTCCAACTGCTCGTAGCGTTTCTTGAGCGCGGGATAATGCGTAAGAACTTTCTGATAGCAATCGAGGAACGTCATTCTTTCGGGACCGGCTTGGGGCGCCGCAGACGCCGCCTCGGACGCCCAGGAAACCGGCGTCACCGCCAACCCCACGACCAAAAAAAGACCGAGCATCTTTTTTGAGATCATGACAAATATCATAGGCAGTTCCCGGAACAAAGGGAACCTGTTTTCCCTGTTCATTGGGCAGCCTCCTGAAAATACCGTTTTTTGAAATAGAGCGAGACATTCACAAGAGCGATCAACACCGGCACCTCGACCAAAGGCCCGATCACAGCCGCAAAGGCCGCTCCGGAATGAATCCCGAACACGGCGACCGCCACCGCGATCGCGAGCTCGAAATTGTTGCTCGCGGCCGTAAAGGAAAGCGTGGCGGACTGGTTATAGCTCGCTCCGATCTTCTTGCTCATGAAAAACGAGATCAGGAACATCACGACAAAATAGATCAGAAGCGGAACCGCGATCCTTATGACATCAAACGGAATCCGGACGATTTTGTCGCCCTTCAGCGAAAACATCACCAGAATCGTAAAAAGCAACGCCATGAGCGTGACGGGGCTGATCTTGGGAATGAATTTTGTTTCATACCAGACCTTGTCCTTCAACCGCAACAGAATAGACCGGGTTAGAAAGCCGGCAATAAACGGGATCCCGAGATAAATGAAAACACTTTGGGCGATCTGTCCGATCGTGATATTCACCACCGCCCCCTGAAGCCCGAACCAGCGCGGCAGAACCGTGATAAAAACCCAGGCGTAAACGGAAAAGAAAAGCACCTGGAAGATCGTGTTGAACGCCACGAGTCCCGCGCAATATTCCGCATCCCCTTCCGCAAGCTCATTCCAGACAATAACCATCGCAATGCAGCGCGCAAGACCAATCAAGATAAGGCCTATCATATATTCCGGATAACCGTGAAGCAATGTGATGGCTAGAACAAACATCAGGATCGGCCCGACAATCCAGTTTTGAACAAGCGAAAGAAGCAGAACGTTGGCATTCTTGAAAACATCGCCCAACTCTTCGTATTTTACTTTCGCAAGAGGAGGATACATCATAAGGATCAGTCCGATCGCGATCGGGATATTCGTCGTTCCAACCTGAAACTTGTTCCAGAACCCGACGACCGGCGGATAGCTATATCCCGCCAGAACCCCGGCCGCCATGGCAAGAAAGATCCACAGCGTTAAAAAACGATCGAGAAACGAAAGCCGTCTTGGATTCCGGCAACACTCCGTCACATTTTCTCCTTTTCCACCTTGCAACAACCGCCGGTGATCTTGATGCCGTGATTGTGAAGCAGCGCGTTCGCGACCTTCCGGCGCGCAACGGTCAGGATCCGCGACACGGTCGATCGGTGGACCTTCATCCGCTTCGCTGCCTCGCCTTGTTCCAGATACTCCAAATCGCAAAGCCGTAGCGCTTCGAGCTCGTCCATCCCGAGCGTCGTCACCACGATATCCTTTCGCGGCACATGAAGCGGCCGGAAACACCGGTCCCCCGGCTTACACCCGATCCGCCTGATCTTTTTAGGACGCATATCCCGCCTTAATTATGCACATGTGTGCATAATATCACTAAAAAAATTCCTGTCAACAACGAGGGAAAACGCAAAGCTTGGATCAGCGGCGGCTTTTAAAATGAACAACCACGTCACAATCCGGAAAGTGCGACCTGAGGTCTTTTTCAAAGGCTCCGGCGAGTTCTTCGGCATGCCCGAGGGTCAGGGTTTCGCGTTCCAGAAAACACGTTTCGACAAATAGCTTCTGTCCGGCTTTTCGGGTCCTCACGCGATGCGTTCCGGAAACCCTGGGGCTGTAAAGATCCACCACAGCTTGAACCTTGTCGCGGACCTCCCGGGGCGGGGCTGCATCCAACAATTCCAAAACATCCTGAAAAAGTTCTTTAAGCGGCGCCGCGCTCAAACATCCCGCAAGGGTGATGGCCATCACCGGATCGATGTAGGGGGAAAACCAAGCGTACGCGGAACCGCGGATAAAAAATCCGAGGACAAAACCCGCGCACACCCCGAGTGACAGCACGGCATCGCTCAGCCAGTGCAGGACCGAGGCCCGGACCATCTGGGACGGGACGCGCTTCGAGACCCACTTCAAATACACCGTGACCCCGAGGCTGAGTAGCCCTGAAAAAAACATTGCCACCGCCGGCAGCGCGTAGTTCGTGACTTCTTCGGCGTGAAGAATATCCTGAACCGCGAATTTAATACTGATCACGCAGGTGACCATGATCAGCGCGCGCTGGATCACCGAAGTCAGCGTTTCGTATTTATGATAGCCGTAGTGAAAGGTATCGTCCGGAGGCGCGTGGATCTTTTTTGCTGAAAAATGCATCAAAAGCGCCGAGACAAAAATGGCAAGACTCGCCGACGCATCCAGGATCAGCGTCACGGAGTCGACCATGATACCGACGACCACCGCGATCAGAAACGAAATGCCCGATCCCCAGATCGACGCCCGCGCAGCCCTTCGGATCATTCCCGCAGTACCGTTCTCCCCTTTTTCCCGCTCTTTCAGCATAACGCCTCCTTTTTAAAACATTTTCGCCGCAAAAAATTTAATATCGCCGATCCTTTAGGTGAGAATCGCGACGCTAAAGATACCGGAAGTGGTCTGGGTCTTATTGCTTCCGAAAACATCCTGCTGAACGCCGATCTCAAACCGCAGATGATCGCCGAACGGCATCACAGCGCCTGCAACCACGCTGAAAAGATTCCCGGTCTGCCCATGCCCGCCGAAATCGTGAAGATAGATCAGTTCGGCCTCGGGCTGAAACCACGGCAGCACCTGATAGCCGGCCGCAAAATTGAAATGAGCCGTCCCGTAATAATAGTGGGTCCGCTGCCAGTGCGCGAGCGGTGTGTTGTAGCCCAGGTTCACGGTCCCATTCCAGCGACCGATGTCCTTCGTGAACGCGAAAGCGTTATCCAGACTCGTATAACCTTGGCTTGCACCGATATGTTCCAGATTGCTGCGGCGCCCCGTCGGCACATAAATCGTGGGGATATAGGCGATCTCGAGTTTCTTCTCCGCCGAATCGTAAAAACGCCAACGGCCGGAAATACCGAGATCGCTCCAGCCGAACCCGTGACTCGGTCCTTCGGTCGTATCTTCCGCGGCTCCGCCGGTATCCGGATCGAGCATGTCCCGGAACTCATCGTAATTGTTCTCTTTATCCAGCGTATGCTGAAACCACTGAATGATCCCGATATCCAGATCCCGGCAAAGGCCTACCGTCGTCTGTGTTTCCCAGGACTGCGCGAGATACGTCCCCCGTTTCTGCCTTTCCCCGTTCGATCTCCAACCGAATTTCCCGCCCTGAACAACATAGGACCCCCAAAACTCTACTTGCCCGGGATCATTCGTTGTTGCGTCCGCCGTCACGACCTTGGAATGCTCCTCGATCACGATCGGAGCATCGGCGTGCGTGGCGTAAACGGAAGCGCTCCCAAGACACAAAAAAACTCCGCAATAAACCAGCACCCGCGAACAAACTCTGTTAAAGGATATCATTTTTTCTCTGACGGCCGTTTCGATTTGAGACAGTTTCCGGAACAACCGCCGCCGTTTTTTTGTCTGAAAAAATAGCGGACAACAAGCAGTGCCGCCACTGCCACAATGCTTAATGCTAGGATCTCGCTAGTGTCCATCATTGCCCTCTGCTATACGGATGACGGATGCCGGAGGGCGTAAAACCAAAGCTCCATCCGTCATCCGAGTTTTATTGAAACCCCAACAGCCGCCCGCCCTGGTAAACGATGAAGGCGCCGCCCCAGGCAAGCGCCGTCATGTAGAAAATGGTGAAGAAAGTCCAGCCCCAGGACCCCGTTTCCCGCTTCAGGACTGCGTACGTAGAAAAACACTGGCATGCAAAAACATAAAACACCATAAGCGCGACCGCAACCAACGGCGTATAAACCGGTTTCCCGGTATCCTGCGATCGCGCAGACTGGAGGGCGCGGATCAACCCCTCGGTCATGCCTTCCCCCTCGGTTTTGACATGATGCACGATCGCAAGCGTGCTGATCAAAAGCTCCCGCGCCGCAAAAGACGCTACGATCCCGATCCCGATCTCCCAGTTAAATCCCAAAGGCCGGATCAAAGGCTCGATCGCCCGGCCGAGACGTCCCGCAAAACTCGCGCGGATCTTCGCGTCCCTCTCCGCATGATCGATCTCTTCGAGCCGCGCTTCCAGAGGGCCCCCAGCCAAAACCGTCCGGACCGCCGCACGTTCGGCTTGCATGCGCGCCTCAATGCCGGGCTGTTTGGGATAGCTCACCAGAAACCAGAGCACGATCGAAAGAAGAAAAATGATACTCCCGGCCCGAACAATAAATTCCTTCGAGCGGTCCCACATCGCTGACAGGACGGTCTTCGGCTGCGGCATCCGGTAAGGCGGCAATTCAAATACGAACGGCATCCGGTTCCCTTTCAGGAAAGTTTTCCGGAAGATCGCGGCCACCCCAAGACCCGTGCCAATGCTCAGCAGGTACATCGCCAAAAGCGTCAGCCCCTGCAACGAGATCACATGGAAAAGCATCGCCGGCGGCACAAAAGCGGCGGCCAATAACGTGTAGATCGGAAGCCGCGCGCTGCAACTCATCAGAGGTGCCACAAGGATCGTCGCAAGCCGGTCGTTCCGGTCCTCAATTGTCCGTGTCGCGAGAACCCCAGGCACCGTGCACGCAAAGGAACTGAGGAGCGGTAAAAAAGCCTTCCCGTTCAATCCGACCATTTTCATGATCCGGTCCAAGACAAATACGGCACGCGCCATATAACCCGTATCCTCAAAAAAAGAGATGAAAAAAAACAGGAGCATGATCTGCGGCAGGAACACGACCACGTTCCCCACGCCTCCGATCACACCGTCCACGATAAGGCTCTCCAAAGCGCCGTCCGGAAGGACCACCCGCGCGAACAACGCCAGGTGTTCCATCCCGTGCGAGATCCACTCCATCGGGATCCGGGCCCAGCTGAAGATCGACTGGAACACAAACGCCATCACCCCGACAAATACCAACAGTCCCCACACACGATGCGTCAAAACGCGATCGATCCTATCCGAAACGGTCCGTCGCTCTTCTTCGGGATGCCGGACCGCCGCGGCAACGATGTTCTCGATCATTTTGTAGCGGACCTCGGGAGCGACCGCCGGATCGAACGTCCTCCGCCTCGTGGCCGCCCTCCCCAGTTCCCGTTCGACCGCTTCAAGGAGCCCGGGGACCCGCTTCTTGTCCGTGCCAACCGTCGCCACGCACGGGATCCCCGTCATCATCTGCAGCCGGTCCAGATCGATCTCAAGCCCCTGCTCCCGGGCGGCGTCCCACATATTGATCGCAAAAACCGCCGGCAGTCCGAGCTCCGCGACCTGCGTGGCAAGATAAAGGTTCCGCTCAAGATTATTGGCGGCCAGCACGACCACGACAAGGTCCGGGAGCGGCGTCCCTTTCTGCGTCCCGAAAAGAACGTCGTGAACCACCTGCTCGTCCGGAGAGCGCGGCAGGAGACTGTAAACGCCGGGAAGATCGATCACCGAAACCGTTTCCCCGTTTTTCAGCTTCAGAGAACCGGCCCGCCGCTCCACCGTGACGCCCGGATAATTCGCGGTCGTGTGCCGCAGTCCCGTCAGAGCGTTAAAGATCGTCGTCTTCCCCGTGTTCGGGTTCCCGACCAGCGCGACTTCTCTCACACCCCCGGGCGTCATAAACCACCCCGGTAACGGTGCTTTTTCCCGCAGCCGCACTGCCGCGAAGCCGGGGCGTCCTCATCCCGCCGCACCCGGATACATTTCGCATCTTCTTTCCGGATCGAAAGATGATAACCCCGCACCGAAAGTTCCATCGGATCACCCCACGGAGCGCAACGCCTTACGCGAACGCGGGTCCCTTCCACAAGTCCGAGCTCCTTCAGCCGGTGATGAAGTTCTTTGGATTCGGAATATCCTTCGATGATCCCGCCTTCTCCCGGCAAGAGCACATCCAGGGTCACAGATCTTATTTCCTGCATTTTTTACAAACCCCAATGAGTTGATGACAGTGGTATTCCAGCTTGAACCCGCGCCGGTCCGCAACGAGGCGCTGGGCCTTTTCGATGGAGGGGTCTTCGAATTCCACGACCTTTTCGCATTTCCGGCACAGGATGTGGTCGTGGTGCTTTTTCTTTTTCGCGGATTCGTAGAACGTATCGCGACGGGTCTTGAAACTCTGCTCCAGGACCCCCGCCTCGAGGAGAATGGGAATGTTCCGGTAAACCGTGTCCCGGGAGACCTCCAGCCCGCCCTTGCGGAGCCGCCGCACCAGATCGTCGACGTTAAAATGACCGCGCTCATGTTTGATCCCGTCAAGAAGTCTGAGCCTCTCTTCCGTAACCCGGCAACCCTTGCCCCGGAGAAAATCGCCGAATTGTTCGCGTTCTTTAGCGTCCATACCTTGAAATCCTTATTAAGATTAATTCTTAATAATGATTGTAGACGGAAAACCCGGGAACGTCAAGGAACGCTTCGAAAGGAGCCGCGAAATCCGCGGGAAGATCAGAACTTCAAAAGAGTCACGACACCGAGCGCGACGCCGAGCAGGATCAGCCAGATCCCGAAGCGCTTGGTGTTCTTCAGCTCGCGAGCCTCGTCGATCGGGTGGACACGCCAATTAAAGGCTTCCATCATCCGCTGATAAAGACGGATCGAGCGGTCGGGCCAGCCGAGGGATAGAAGGCCAAGCGACAGGCTGATCACGGAGATCACCAGGAAGATCGCTTTGGACGTGACGGGGCAGCAGAACATTCTGGAGATAGGGCATTGCATGTTAGGTGTCCTCCCATGCGCTGTGGTATGCGTTGATGGATTCGACGTACTTCAAAAAATCCTCGTAAAAAGGAAAATTGGAAAGCGTCGCGCTGTCGCCGATCACGATGAGCTTGCGTTTCGCGCGCGTCATCGCCACATTCATGCGGCGCGTATCCGTCAAAAAGCCGAGCTGCCCTTTGATATTAGAGCGCACGAGCGAAACGATCACAACTTCTTTTTCCCGCCCCTGGAATGAATCGATGCTGTCGATCTCAAGCCCGGCAAGCGCCGCCGGCTCGGCTTTTTCCCCCAGGATCAGGCTGTTCAGCAATTTGACCTGCGCGCTGTACGGACTAATGAGACCCACCTCTTCCGGTTTCACGCCGTCGGCAAGCAACCGCTCGAGCTCCTTGACGACAAGCTTCGCTTCCTGCGGATTGCAGCGGCTTCCGGTCCCCTCTTCTTCCTCTTCTTCATAGCCTAATCCCGCCGTGTCCCGGAACACGATCGGCGCAAGGTTCAGATCGCCGGCCTTTACATGCGGAAGGTCTTTCAAGGTGTGATGAGCCACGGGATCTTCGGCAAAAAGTTTCCCTTCATAAAATTCCCGCGATGGGAAATTCATGATGTCCTCGTGCATCCGGTACTGCCGCTCGAGACGGACCCGGGAGGCCGCCGGAAGGATCAGATGCAAGCGCTCAAAGAGCGTAAAGCTCAGGCCTTTCTCGTTTTTCTGGAAATTCCGGACCGTCGGCGGAAGCTGGCAATGGTCTCCGGCAAGCACGACCTTTCCGGCATGAAGGATCGGGATCCAGGTCGCGGGTTCGATCCCCTGCGTCGCTTCATCCAGGATCACCCACTGGAACGACTTCGCCCGGATCAGCGGGTCGCCGCAAACCGTGTGCGTCGCGACCACGACATCCGCGGCGTTCCAGACCTGTTTGAAAAGTTGCGCCTTAAGATCGCGGATATCATCGCGCAATTTGTAGACTTCTTCGCGCAACTCCCGCTTTTCGTCCCACGACATCACGCGCCGGTCCTGTCGGCGCTCTTTCTGGCGGTCGATCTGATCGAGGCGCGCCTCATGTTCGTCGATCATCTTCGCATACGGATGTTTTGTAAGCTTGTAGCTCAACGTGTGTTCGCGGATCCGTTCGGTAATACGGGCCGGCTGGCCGAGGCGCGTCACGGGAACGTCATGGGCCACCAGGCACTCTACCAGATGATCGCACGCGGCATTGCTCGGCGCGGACAAAAGCACGGCTTCACCGCGGCTCACGGCCTGGCGAACGATTTCGACCAAAACACGCGTCTTTCCCGTTCCCGGCGGACCATGGATCAGAAAAATATCCTCGGCTTCGTGGGCAAGGCAAACCGCTTTTCTCTGTTCGTCACTCAGCGTCGTATCGAGGAACGGCATTTTCTCCGGGGGAACGGGATCGCCAAACCGCGGCTCTTTAAGCCTGAGGCTGATATCCCGGATCACGGCAACGCGGGAATGGTCCGCGGTCCGGACCATATGCATCGCCTCATACATCCGCTGATACGTCGTCCGGTTCGCCGCAAGACTCAGCTGGAAACTGTTCTCGCGCTCGACCCAGGGGTAGATCCTTCCGCTGAACGCCACCGTGATCCGCATCCGGTCTTTTTCGTACACCGCCCCCGTGGAACATTCGGCCAACGGCGTCTGGAACCCGGAAAGCGTCACGAGGTCTCCGGGATTCAGGGAATAACGCGGAAGAGGGCGCCCGTTCGCGAGCGCGAAGGTCAGAAGCTTTTGTCCGGAAGGATTATAGTGCGTCTCGAGGAGCTCGAGCCGGAAGATCGCCTTCCCGCTCCGCTCCCGTTCCTCGGGCTTGCGGTCAAGCACCTCGCTCCTGAAGCGGTCGGTTTCTTCACGCTCTTCGTCGCGAAGGAGCCGCGTCAGATGGAGAAAATGTTTTTCGACGAACGCCTCGTCGCCGACCCAGATCTTCCGTTCTTCTTTTTTCTCAACCCGCGGAGGAAGCGGAGCATGAACCTTCTTCCGGCGTTTCGACGGCTTGTCGCGGAACGTGTTGGACATCCGCTTATTCTCCGAGGATCTTCACCAGGATGCGTTTCTTGCGCTGGCCGTCGAATTCGCCGTAGAAGATCTGTTCCCACGGCCCGAGGTCCAGCCGGCCCTTCGTGATCGCAACGACGACCTCCCGGCCCATGATCGTGCGCTTGAGATGCGCGTCGCCGTTGTCCTCGCCGGTCAGGTTGTGCTTGTATTTATCAACGCCGTAGGGAGCGAGCTTTTCCACCCATTTCAGAAAATCCTCGTGAAGGCCGGATTCGTTATCATTAATGAACACGCTCGACGTGATGTGCATGGAATTGACCAGACACAACCCTTCCTTCACGCCGCTTTTCCGGACCGCTTCCTCGACCCGGGGCGTAAGATGCACGATCGCGTAGCGCTCTTCCGTATTCACCTCAAGATATTCGGTATGGGATTTCATGGAAGGATTCTACCAAAAAGAAAGACGGGGGCAGTCATTTTTTCGCACATTTTTTCGCTAAAAATGGCTGCCCTCGTCTTTTACCAACTTTTCCTTAAGAAACTCGGGCTCCAAACACAAAAACAGTGCGGTTATACAGCTGGATACCACTGACCGTTATAGAAGATCCATTGACCGTTCAAATCAACAAAGAGATTGTACTGCTTGTCTTGAACCCGAAAAATGAAGTCGTAGCCTTGGCGCAGTGTTCCATTCCGACTTTTTTGAGCTGTCACGCTGGAAAGATAAATGGGTGAAGGAAAACCCCTGGAATCCTCCAGAAATCTCACCGCGGTCAAGACAGGACTGATCACCTGGGAAAACAAAGCCGCATTATTGGTTACAGCCGCCGCGACATCACCGTTGTAATCATTATCGTCTATGTGCTCGGCTAGGAATTGGTCGATGGCGAACATTGTCGTATTTCCAAAAAGCAGGTCCCAATAACCCGTTTCTTCATACGCATTTCGTTCGGAAACACGCAAATCACGCAACGCGGGAGACGGCTTATTCCGGAAGTCCCTCAGATGAATTGCTTCATGAAAAATACCCCGGCAAGGAACATGGCCTTGTAGTCCTCCTGCAGCGACGCATAATAGCTGCTATTGATCACCATAGCGCCGTCAAGAGGATAACCTTGCCCCGTACCATATCGTTGCGAGTCGTAAGGAAAAAACAGGATATGCTGAACCGATTGAATCGTTTCTAAAAATCTTTTCGGCCCTAACGCCCAGGCTTCATTCAGAGCCGCAGCAAGTCCTTCCGCCATTTTGGGATCTAAGGTTTGCGAACTAAAGATTTCGTAGCTGGAAGGAAGCGGGCTGCCACCCCGCAAAGTCTGATCCAGGGAAAGCATCCCTGTGTATTCAGCTGCTGAAATACCGTTCCGGTCCAGCAGTCTCGCCGCCATCCGCGCGGCATCGATCTGCCACTGGCCATTATAAAAGATCCATTCCCCGTTCATATCCACAAAGACGCTATGCTGCTGGCCGTTGACCTCGAACACAAAATCATACCCCGAAACGGTCGTTCCGGGAGCGGTCGCTAAAACACTGAAAAGATACTTCGCAGATTGACCCGTACGATTCTGGAAAAAATTTTGAGCGCTGAATTCGGGGCGTAATGCCTGGGCAAAAAGCGCCTCATTGGCGGGGTCCCTTACGACTCGTCCCACGACCCCCTCGTAATTATTGTCCGCAATGTGATCCGCAATAAACCGCGTCTGATTGGCCCCGTCCACAGGGTAACCCAAAAGCTCCATCCAATGCGCGTCCTCCCTGTAGGCACGCACTTCGGAATCCATGTAATCTCTCATGGCCGGGGAGGTGATTTTTTGCAGATCTTTAACGTGTACGGCTTCATGCGCTAAAAGCATTACAAGCTTGTTAATATCAGTTATTCTCAGATCCGAGAGAACCGTTCCACTCACAGGATCGCTCTTGCCCTGTCCTCCGAACGCACCCCATATGAAGTGTTTGATATGAGTTAACTTTTCATGAATGTTAACTCCGTCCAGTTGAAAGGATAGATTGAGAACCTGTTTCAAAAGCGCCGCTTGCGCCGGAGAGCTGCCCTCTGCCACAAACTGTTCATATGTCTTTGTTCCACCCCATATCGTAGTCCGCATGTTCTCGTATTCCTGGCGGGTGATCGAAGACCGGTCCAGCAGTCTCGCCGCCATCCGCGCGGCATCGATCTGCCACTCGCCGTCATAAATCCATTCCCCGCTCATATCCACAAAGACGTTGTACTGCTGGTCGTTCGATTCAAAAACAAAGTCATAACCCTGGACAGGAGCCCCATAAAGATCCCTCTGCCCCAAAGAACTGGAAATATACTTCAAATCGACAGCTCCGTTCGCGCTGGGCTGAAGAAACTGCTGAGCAGTCTCTAAGGGAGCAAACGCCTGTTCGGATACCGCTGTGTCGCTTGTCACCGCCCTTGCCACGATGCCATCGTAATTATTGTCCGGGATATGTTCCGCTATAAACCGGGATCGGTTATAAGAATTCCAGGGATAGACAAAGATCCGGTGGAATAACTCTTCCCAGTGAGCGTTTTCAGCATAAGCACGGGCTTCGGAATGCCTGAAATCCATGGGACCCGGATAAATGTTCCCGTTAAAATCACGCAGGTGCGTGGCTTCGTGGAAAATAAGCGGAAGCAGGTACGCCCAGACATAGGCGGGATCACCGGGTGGATAGGCGGCGTTATTGAGGATGATCGATCCGCTAGACGGATAGAAATGGCCGGCGCCGTGCTCCGTCGAGTAGGAACTAAATATAATATGCTGGATCGAATGATACTTCTCCGCAAAATCAACGGCATCAAGGCTGAACGCTTCATTTAAAACCTTGGCCAAATCCGTTAATTGCTGGGATGCGTATCCGGCATTAATAAAATCGGAATAGGTTGCCGGCAATCGGACAAAACCTGCCGTAACTCTCGCGTCCCAATCTATCATAGCCGCATATTGCTCCCTTGAAATACCGTTCCGGTCCAGCAGTCTCGCCGCCATCCGCGCGGCATCGATCTGCCACTCGCCGTTATAAAAGATCCATTCGCCGCTCATATCCACAAAGACGCTATGCTGCTGGCCGTTGGCTCTAAATACAAAATCATAGCCCTCGATGGTTTCCCCGTAACGGGGCTTTGAACTTGAGAGGCTTGATAAATATTCAAGACCGCTTGAAGAACCCGGAAATTTTGCCGCTAAAAATTGTTCCGCGCTGTTCAGCGGAGCCATGACCTCGGCTTCAGCTTCGGGATAAGTATAGGCAATGCCGGTTTTCGGGTTAATATCCTTGCTAAACTCACCCGTTGCCAGCCGCGCGGCCGGCCCCGCAAAATCCCGGTCGGGGATCCTGTCGGTAAGCCATTGCTGCCGGTTGATATCCCGTATTGGGAAGCCCATACGCCGCATCCAGTCGGTTTGGACCTGATAAGCCCGCCATTCCGTGTGCGGCCGGTCATACCCGGCGGAAAAATCCCCGATATGTTTCAGTTCATGCGCGAGAACCGGCACAGCCGACTTGGCCGAGGCATCACCCGCAGGGCTGTTCAACGCCGCAAGATCACAGTAGAAAATCACCACATTATCATTCGCATCCCCGAAGGCGATCCCGGCGCCGGAAAAGATCCAGGAATCTTTGACTGAATCCCAGAACGGGTGCTCTTGGAGCGGCCGCAGGATCAGATGTTTGGGAGAATTCAGCAGGGATATGAAACTTGCGCTGTCCGCGCGCATGGCCACCGAGATCAATCTCTTGAGAGCAGCAACCGCCTGAGCGCTCATCATTTCAGACACAAAAGCTTCATAGGAGGTCCCCGCAAAATAACCGCCCGGCTGTACCCTCCCCAATTCGTTTTGGATCACAGAATACAGTTCCCTTGAAAAAGCTTGCCTTGCCAAGAGAGCCTCCGCGTACAGCGCCCCCTGAGGATTGTAATAATCGACATTCCCATCGGGATAGTTTCTCGCCGAATAGAGGAGCGTTTCGTTATCCGTGCCGTAGTAGTACTGTTGTCTCCATTCCATACTCCCTTTAACATCAAACGAAACCACCGCGGAGAGATTTTTACCCTGATAGGAATACAGTCTTTTCGAACCGTCTTTTTTGATTTCAGCTACAAGTTGCCCAAGGGCGTTATACCACTCGTCTTGGCTCTCTGTCCGTACCGGTTGCAGCAGGCGGCCGACAAGGTTTCCGTTCTTATCATAAAACAGATATTCCGGCGTCTTAGAATTCGTTTTGCGACCGGTCAAAACATCTGGACCGAGGATCGCCTGTGCCCTGGCCAACATTTCCGGAGAAACTAAAGAAACGTCCAGCCGGACCACTTCGCTTTGATATTTCGCTTTTTGAGCGTAAATATAGACAACAACGGCACCGGTCTTCGGCAAAGCAACTTCTTTACTCCATGTCCCGTGACTCGTCGTGGAGTCCGCCAGTGTGAAGGTCTTGCCGTCAAACGAGTAATAGACCCAATAACCCGCCGTAACGGACCCCGATAATGTCACTTCCCCGTCAGTCGTCGGCTCCGTCACAGAGACGGTCGGCTTGGGAACGGTGAAAGCGACATTGATAGTGGCCGTCTCGCTCCGGAAATTCGATTTCTTTGAATAAACATAGATCGTGTTATTTCCGATGCGAGGCAGCGTCACTACCTTGCTCCATGTCCCGTCGCTCGTCGTGGAGTCCGCCAGCATGAAAGTCTTGCCGTCAAACGAGTAATAGACCCAATAACCCGCCGTAACGAACCCCGATAATTTCACCTCCCCGTCAGTCGTCGGCTCCGTCGCGGAAACGGTCGGCTTGGGAACGGTGAAAGCGACATTGATAGTCGCCGTCCCGCTTTGATAATTCGATTTCTTTGAATAAACATAGATCGTGTTATTCCCGCTGCGAGGCAGCGTCACTACCTTGCTCCACGTCTCGTCGCTCGTCGTGGAGTCCGCCAGCATGAAAGTCTTGCCGTCAAACGAGTAATAGACCCAGTAACCCGCCGTAACGGACCCCGATAATTTCACCTCCCCGTCAGTCGTCGGCTCCGTCGCGGTCACCGTAGGCATTGGAACAGAAACCGCCGAGGCCGCCGCGTTATTCATCTGAAAACCTATCGTATCAGCAAGCGTCTTTGCTCCGGACAGTTTCTTCTGCTCGTCCACAGTATCATTTTCTTGATCATTTACAGATTTTGTCAAAACAGGATGGGAATCATTTCCGTCTGAAAAAGCATTCGTGTTGACCAATCCCTCTGCCGGAGTGGCCTGCAATAACAGCAGCATAATGCTGGTCGTAATCGCCACGACTCTTTTAAAGCCCAACGCGCTCATTTGTTTGGGAACTCCTGTCTAAAACGCTCTATAAAACATTGCTTTTGTTATTATTTAAATTAGTAACATCAAAAGAAACATTGGGCAAGAGGCTCCGGGCGAAAGAAATATATTAAAAACTAGCACTCTTATACTTGTTTCACCACGATGAGGGATATCATTAAGCGGTATCGCATCAGTGAGCGGCATTCCGTCATCATAGCCCGTCGTCAGGCCCTTGATCGTCACGGTCATTTCGACGAAAATCCTCGCCTATCCCGTGCTATTGAATGCCGCAAGGCTATGGTCCTGGATAGAGGGTTCAGGTTCCGCCGCAACCGTTCCTCGACCTAGGGCGTGATGTGCTCACTTGCGTAGCGTTCTTCCGGATTCATCCAGAGGTATTCGGGGTGGGATTTCATAGGATCCGCCTCCGCTTCTTCACCGTTGCTCCAGCCCTCTCAAGCAAAAAGGACAGCCCCCTTAAAATTTGAGAGGAGCTGTCCCCTTCCTGAAAATATCGGGCGATCCGGGAACATTAATTTGAAAGAAAATCCGAGAATTCTTCGAAAAGCGTCTCCGGCTGCATGAGAGGGGCATAATTGGTTTTACCCGGAAAAGGACAGGTGAAAAGGTCATAGATCCCCGCACCCGCCCGCAGGAGCATATAGCCCGTCCCGCGACCGATATCCACGAACAGCGCCGACAAATAATCCGGAGTCTGTTTGACAGAAGCGGGCATCTGGTGAACGTATTCGCCGGGACAGGTGATCAGGTTCGTCAGACCCCGACCGAATTTCGAGAGCGCCTTCGTACTGTTCATTTCATACGCATGGGCCGGAACGCTTGCGATCATCAAGAGAACCAGCAAAAGAGCGGTAAGCTTTTTCATTGTCTGCACTCCGTTTTGAGAAAATGGAACTGCGCCGAACGAACCTTGTAGAAACATCGGCGCTTCCGCACCTTTTTTTACTTCTTTATTGGACTAGGAGTAGCCTTCTTCCTCGAACCCTTCGGTCTGGAACACCTCGAGGCGGGCGTTCTCCGCCTCGGCTTCACTAAGGCCCGCCTTTTCCGTCGCGCAGCTCATAAAAAAGGTCCTCGGGTCCCACCCCGTTTCCGTTGCAACCTCGGGCAGATACACGCCTTTCTTCCGGCCAAGGCTCACAATGATCCCGTCCGTTCCCGGACGAATGTCCCGCCAGGACCCGGCCAGAGCGGGCGCCGTCAGGATCGAGATATGGATCTTCACAGACCCAAGCTCATAGGGCGCAAGCGGCGGGAACCGCGGGTCTTCGAACGCGGCGGCAAGGGTCATTTCACGGAGACTTTCAAAAAGGGGTTTAAGACCAAGGATCAAACCGATGCAGCCGCGCAGTTTTCCATTCTGTTTCAACGTAACAAAAACCCCGCGTTTTTCGGAAAGCCAGCCGGCTTTGAGAAAAAGTTTCGGTTCAGGCTTGTTCTCAAGGTAAGACTTGAGAACCCCGCGAGCGTACTCAAGCACGGCTTTTTTTTCCTCTTCACGGAACATGGCTACGCCTTCTCCGAAAACTTCATCGCCGCATAGCCGACCACCGAACTCCGGTCGCCGGTGACGTCGCCGGAATTCGCGTACCGGATCAATTCGGGCTTCGACCATCCTTTTTTCTCCGCGAGAAGAAGCGACGCGATGACGGTCCCGAGCCCGCACGCCTCAACCTCCCCGGCCTGGCTCGCCCGCCCAAGCTTCATCACATCGCCTCTTTCGATCATGCGGATCGTGTGCTTGTCCCGCTCAACCGCAGCCGCATAAGGATGAAAATGGGAAAGGTCCGTGCTTGCGACCACCAGCGCGTTCCGGGATTCCAGATGGATCGCCAAAGCCGCCGCGATCGCTTCCGAATTGTCCAGCGACTGCTCTCCCATATAAACAGGGACGATCCGCAGGTCCGGAAGGACCGCCTGAAGGAACGGCAGCTGAACCTCGAGCGAATGCTCGGCAAAACTTCCCTTGATCTCTTCGTCCAGATAAGCGTTCGATTCGCGCAGACGATCCACGATCAGTCGTTCCACGGGAACACGTCCCAGCGGCGTTTCATAAAAATGCGCGTCATCCACGAATACGCCCTGCAGGAAAAAACGGTGGAGGAAGGCGATGATAACGACAAAATCGAAATGGCGTCCTTGCAAGGTCTTATAGGCCTCCGCAGCGACGGCTCCGGAATAAGGATAACCCGCGTGCGGGACAATAAGGGCGCGGACATTGGGATCGGGTTGGGAAGCGGCCTTGGCAAGAAACCCGGAAACCTGCATCTTCAACACGGCGGGATCGTCGGGATAGAACTGTCCGCTCACTGCCGGTTTCCGGATCTTCTGTAGCGCGCGTTCCATGAACCGTCCCTCCCGATGAAGTGCTGATGTATTTTACACCGAACGCGACGGATGGCAACCGGAGGAATCGACCGATATGGACATGGATTTTAAAGCGGGGAAAGTAATATAATGCCCCGCAGCGGAGGAATCGCTTATGAAAACGGATGAAGTGAAGGTCGCTTTTTTCGATACCAAATCCTACGATCCGGGATTCTTTGACGAGGCCAATAAGGAACTTGGTTTCAAGATCACTTATTTTTATAATCATCTGAATCTTGAGACAGCTCCGCTTGCCTCAGGATATGACGCGGTCTGCGTATTCGTAAATGACACCGTCAGTGAGAAGATCCTCGAACGCTTTTGCCGGGACAAGGTCCGTCTCATCGCTTTGCGCGGCGCCGGCTACAACAATGTCGACCTTCATGCGGCTTTCGGAAAGATGCACGTCGTCCGCGTCCCCGCCTATTCTCCCCACGCCGTCGCGGAACATGCCGTAGCCCTCATGCTCACCCTCAACCGCAAGATCCACAGGGCCTATTACCGGACGCGCGACAACAATTTCACGCTCGACGGCCTTATGGGTTTTGACATGCACCAAAAAACGGCCGGCATTATCGGCACAGGCCAGATCGGCAAGGCCGCGATCGAGATCCTTAAAGGATTCGGCATGCGGGTCCTCGCTTACGATCTCTTTCGGGACACGAGCTATCAACAACGCATAGGATTCGACTATGTGGATCTCCCGACCCTTTACCGGGAATCGGACATCGTGTCGCTCCACTGCCCCCTCAGCAAAGAAACCCACCATCTCATCGGCGAAAAAGCGATCGCGCAAATGAAACCCGGCGTTATGCTTATCAATACGGGCCGCGGCATGCTGATCGATTCCAGGGCCTTGATCGACGGTCTCAAGACCGGGAAGATCGGCTATGCGGGGCTGGACGTCTACGAAGAAGAAAGCGAATATTTTTTCGAGGACTTCTCCAATGCCGTCATGCCGGACGACGTTCTCGCGCGGTTACTCTCTTTCAATAATGTGCTGATCACTTCCCATCAAGGGTTTTTCACTCGGGAAGCCCTCCGCAATATTGCGCAGACAACGCTGAACAACATTCGCGAATATTTTTCTAACGGAAACCTTCCCAACGAGATCTGTTACAAATGCAGCGTCACGCCTTGTCCGCGGCTCAAATCCGGGCAATGCTTCAAATAAAGGAGCGCCATGACTTCCTCTGCTAAAAAACCCGCGGCCATCGCCTCGGACCTTCTGGCCAGACCGATAAAACTCGGGACGCTGACCGGATACCAAAAAGGCTCGATCGTCAGCAAACAGCTTCTGAACAAAAAGGCCGGAACCCTCACGCTCTTTGCATTCGATAAGGGCGAGGGATTAAGCGAACATACGGCGCCTTACGACGCCACGGTCCTCATCCTCGACGGAAAAGCGGAGATACGGATCGGAGGGAAGCCTCACAAACTCTCAAAAGGCGAGCTCATCATCATGCCGGCCAACATCCCGCATTCGGTCAAGGCCACGGAACATTTCAAGATGCTCCTGATCATGATAAGATCATAATTCACGCGCAACGCTTCAACGGGCAAGGCTCAACGAAGATCTTTTTTGATTTAGCCTTGCGCTTAAAAAACTATGCTGAACAAGTTCTTCAAATTATCCGAGCGGAACACGGACATCCGGGCCGAGATCATTGCCGGCGTCACGACCTTCCTCGCGATGGCTTACATCATCTTCGTCAACCCGAACATCCTCGCGGCGGCCGGCATGGACAAGACCGCGCTTATCACGGTCACCTGTCTCGCGACAGCGCTTGCGACACTCGCGACCGGCCTTTTCGCAAACGCGCCGATCGCCATGGCCCCCGGCATGGGGCTCAACGCCTTCTTCGCCTATTCGCTGGTCCTGACAGACCGGATCCCCTGGCAAGATGCTTTGGGGATCGTATTCGTTTCCGGGCTTTTTTTCTTTCTCCTGACCGTGATCGGGCTCCGCCAGAAGATCGTGGAGGTCATCCCCCGCTCGCTGATCTCGGCAGTCTCCGTCGGGATCGGATTTTTCATCACGTTCATCGGCCTCGTCAACCTCGGGATCATCCACAAAAACGACGTGACGCTCGTCTCGGCTGCTCCGGTCACATCGACCGTCATGATCGGGCTTGCGGGATTTTTCGTTATGATCGTCCTCGAAATGAAAAAGGTCCGGGGTTCCATGATCTCGGGGATCGCCGTTGCGACGCTCCTGGCGATCCTCACCGGCAAGGTCCAGTGGCCGGCCGCGATCTTCTCGTTCGATCTCAAACTTGCACCGATCGCATTCCAGCTCGATATCCGACACGCGCTCAAGTGGGGTTTCTTCGGAGCCATCTTCAGCCTGATGTTCATGCACCTGTTCGACTCGATCGGATCACTGGTAGCCTGTTGCAATCAGGCGAAGCTGGTGGATGAAAAGGGCCGTATCCGCGGTCTGGACCGGCTCCTCTCGCTCGACGCGCTCGCCAGTATGATGGGCGCCGTGCTCGGCACCTCGACCATCACGGTCTACGTTGAATCCGCGACCGGGATCGCCCAGGGCGGCCGTACGGGGTTTTCGATGATCGTGACCGCGGCGATCTTCTTGCTCGCGCTCCTTTTTATCCCGCTGATCACGATCGTGCCCGTCTACGCGACAGCGCCGGCGCTGATCCTCGTGGGTTTTTTCATGATGAAAGAGATCCGCGAGATCGATTTCTCGGATCTGGAGGAAGGATTCCCGGCGTTCGTGATCATCGTCATGATCGCTCTGAGTTACTCCATCGCGACCGGGCTCGCGTTCGGGTTTCTGAGCTTTGTGATCTTCAAGGCGGTGCGCCTCAAGTTCGGTGAGATCAAACCCGCGATGTGGATGATTGCCGCGCTTTCACTCCTGCATTTTCTTCTCTAAAAAAAGGGGCAGCCGCCGAAGCCGCTGCCCCTTTTATAAACTTTCAAACCGCTCTTATCTTCCGAACCAGCCCTTCTTTTTTGCTTTGGCCTTTTCGGTAGCATCCACCGCACCGTCCTTATTCTTGTCGGCACGGGCCTGCCAGGCCTCTTTACGGTCGGTCCGCATTTCCTTGCGGGCCGCCTGCATTTCTTTTTTGTCCGTTTTCATCTCCGCAACATTCTGCTGATGCGTCGTTTTCAGCTGGGTGCGGAGTTCCTGGGCCTTGGCTTTATCCCCTGCCGCGCTAGCTTCCTGCATCTTCTTCCGCAGATCTTTTTCCTCGCTGCGAGCTGCCTGCGAATTCTGTTTCATTTCCTGCCGCTTGGCGGCCATGGCCTTCTTGTCCGCCTCCAACTTCGCCTTCCATCCTTCCGCATCCGCGGTCGATACCGGCGCGGATGTCACAGCCGTGTCTTCCGCAACGGCCGAGAACGCACCGCAGAGAAGCAAACACATCAAAATACCAACGAATCTCTTCATGGGAACCTCCTTGGTTTTAAAATTGAATCTTAACGTCCTGGGTTTCTTCCTTCGGGATCTCAAGCAATGAACGTTTCGAATACCCCAGCGGCCCGGCAAAGAAAACGTCGGGGAGCTGCTGAATGCGGATATTATACACGTTAACGCTCTCGTTGAAAAACTCTCTCCGGTCCGCGATCTCATTCTCAAGTCCCGAGATCCGGTTCTGAAGCTGAAGGAAATTCTGGTTCGCTTTAAGGTCCGGATAATTCTCGGAAACGGCAAAAAGCGTCTTCAGGCCCGCCGTAAGCTGATTTTCCGCTTTCGTCTTGTCCTCGATCGACGAGGCGCTCATAAAAGCCGTCCGCGCCTGCGTGATCTTCTCCAGAAGTCCTTGCTCGTACTTCATGTAGCCCTTGCAGGTCTCGACCAGTTTGGGCAGCTCGTCATGCCGCTGTTTCAAAAGCACGTCGATGTTCGCCCATGCTTTGTCTATATTGTTTCGCACAAGGATCAAACCGTTATAGATCCCCACCAGGTATCCGACGATCCCTATCACCACGAACAACACGACCGCAAGTATCACAAGCCCCATAGTCCCCCCTTCCTTCATTGATTTAAAAACGAAAACCTTCCGGACGGATCACCCGCAAAAAAAATTGTAGTCTTCTCCGCAGAGCCTCTTGGAGATCTCGGAGCCAGCCAAGACCCACCAGATCAGAACAAGATAAATGCTAACCCAAAAAAGCCCGATGCCAAAGCAGTAAAATAATTGCTTTTTTAGCTTCGTAAGAAGTTGCCTTTCGCTAAGGTCGGAGATGCAAAACACCGTTCCCTTCTGTTTCCGGATACAAATGTTTCCGGAGCCCACCCCCGGTCCGTTCCTCCGCGCATTTTCCGCCACCGTTCCCATGACATACAACTCATCGCCGGGAAGGATCCGTGTTTCAATCGCGTAAAAATTTTCTCCACGGCCGGAGGGTCCGGTCACGATCCCAAGGGCCTTCAACGCATTCAAAAATTCATCCCGCCCGGGCGAACCGGGCGTTGAGTCATAGGTGGTTTTCTGCTTCACGAGGTGGAGGTCCGCGCCCTCCGGATCCACCCCAACCTGGCCGCTCTCATCCTCAAGAATGAACCCGGCGAACGGAGAGCCGTCTTCCCGGACCAGTTGTTTCTCGATCTCTCCGAACACCCTTACGATCTCATATTCAAAGAAAAGGCATTCCTTCCCCGAGAGCGGCGACACGTACGTTTTCTGAAAAACCCGGACCTTCCCCTTGACCTCCACAAGTCCCATCGCTATCGAACCGATGGTGGAAGTCGGAATATTCCGGATCTTGTTTCTTTTGTCCGCAATCCTGAAACCCAGAAAAAAGAAGAGCAGTCCCGGCACGATCGCGAGACACCATGCCAAAAAACCGACATCCCAGGAAGTCATGATCGCGCGGACGTCCATCATCCCTCTTCCGGGTTTCTGCTCCGGGTCTTCGCTAAAACATGTGTTTGAAGAAATGTCCGATGAGGATAAAAAGACAAACGACCGTCAGCGCCGGCCCGCCGTACAAAGCAAGAAACATGCGCCCTCCGAACTCGCCGAGAACGTGTTTTTCGCTTTCATCGGAGATCAGAAAAACATTCCCGGCCTCCGCGCCGATACAGACATTATCCGAACCCGTAGCGGAACCGCTAACATACGGGTTTTCTCGTGCGGTTCCGAGCACATAAAGATCGTCCCCGGGAACAATGTAGGCTTCCTCGCAACGGAGCGATTTTTCGAAGCCTATGAAATTCTTTGCTTCGATCCCGAGAGCTTCAAGCGCTGTAAAAAAATCGGCTTTATCCTTGCCCCCAAGCCCTGAGCTATACCTGCGGTCCGGATGAACATGAAATTCCGCGCGGGCGGGATCCACCAGAACTTTCCCGGTCTCATCTTCGAGATAGAAGCATTGCGGACTGCTATATTCGGCAAGGGTGACCCAGTGTCCGCTTCTCCCGGAGTTCCGATACTCTTCCACCTTGTAATGATAGAAAACGCATGTCGCCCTGGCAAAATCACTCGTCAGGAGATCCTGAAACTGACGCGCCTTTCCCTTGACCTCCACGAGCCCCATCGCCAGACCGCGAACCGTCGACGTCGGGATGTTTTCGATCAGCTTTCTTTTCGTGCGAATCTGAAAGCCCCGGAAAAAAGCAACGATCCCAAAAACCACTCCGAGACACAGACAAGCGAAAACTTTAGCTTCGGAATTATTCGATGAACTCATATCCGTCCTTTGACCTAGCCATAGTTACGGACACCCTGCCCCCAGTCTTATTCTTCATCGCCCGGGCTTATTTTACCAGAGCCTCCCAGAGATCTCCGCACTTCTCTTAGTTTTACGAAATATTCTGATTTCTCTTAACTAAAAAAGAATGGAAAGCAAGGCGGTTCCTGCCGTTAATCATGAACGGACGAATGTAACTTTACCGAACCAGGAGCATCCCCGGCCATCGTGCATGCCCCTGAAGGACGAAACCCATGGCACAAGATTCAAAAGCAAAATACTGGCACAAGCTCACAGACGGCAAGATCCAGTGTGATCTCTGCCCCCGGCTTTGTAAACTCGCCGCAGGCCAATCGGGTTACTGCACATTCCGGCGAAGTGACGGCGACGAACTCTTCGCGCTGACCTTCGGCCTGTCGAGCGGCTTCTGCGTCGACCCGATCGAAAAGAAACCCTTGTTCCATTTTCTTCCGGGAAGCGCGGTCCTGTCGTTCGGGACCGTCGGATGCAACCTCGGCTGCCGGGGCTGCCAAAACTGGGACCTCAGCCGGTGCGCGATCAAGGATGCGGAACTTTCCAAAGCGCCGCCCGACAGGATCGCGCGATCGGCCCAGGAACTCGGCTGCGCGAGCGTCGCCTTTACCTACAATGAGCCGATCATCTTCCATGAATACGCCGTCGAGACGGCCAAGGAATGCCGGGCCCGCGGGATCAAAACGGTCGCCGTCACGGCCGGCTATGTAATGCCCAAACCCCGGGAAGAGTTCTACCAATACATGGACGCCGCAAACGTCGACCTGAAAGGTTTCACGGAAGAATTCTACAAAAAATATACAGACGCCGAGCTCGGGCCCGTGCTCGAAACGCTCGAATACATCAAGCACAAAACCTCGACGTGGCTCGAGATCACCACGCTGGTCATTCCGGGCATGAACGACTCCGACCGTGACATCACAAATATGACCTCCTGGATCGCAAAAAATCTCGGCCCGGAGGTCCCGCTCCATTTTTCCGCCTTTTATCCGGCCCACAAAATGCTCGACCGGCCCTACACGCCTCCGGAGACGCTCGAAAAAGCCCGCAAAATCGCCCTGCACCACGGACTGTCCCATGTCTACACCGGAAACATTCGCTCTCCCAAAAGCCAAAGTACCTACTGTAGGTTTTGCGGAAAAATGCTGATCGGACGGAACGGTTTTGCGGTCACGGGATGGCATTTGAAAGAAGGCGGACACTGCGAGTCCTGCAATGCCGTTTGCGCAGGCGTCTTCGAGGCGAAACCCGGAATGTGGGGGTCAAAACGGCAGCAAGTCCGCCTCCGGCCGGACAGGGATTTCCATCCGGAGAATCTCACCTGATTTCGGGTTGCGGGCCTCAAATTTTAAATTTGAGGTTTTTGCAGCTTACAACCGCAGCAGCTGATCGCTGTAAGAATCCGCGAGAAGGTCTTTCTTTTCGATCCCGAGAAGCTTCTGGAAAAACTCGCATTGTTTCCGGAGAACCGTTTCGTTTTTCTTTCCGGACCGGCCGAAAACCTCGATCTCCACAAAGTCCCCGAGGTTTTTCACTCGGTCGATGTGGAACTTCACGTTACGGATGAAATAAATCTCGCGGCGCTTGTCCACGACGGCAAGAACGCCGGCCGCCGCCTCCAGGATCTTTTTCAGCGAACGCAACGGAGACAGACCTTCACTTCCCCCCGGTCCTCTTGGGACGGGGGACTTCCATAGAACCGAGTCGCATTTTTTGGAATTTTTTTGGTCCGTGCGTTTGTAATAGATAAGCGCGTTCTCGATCCGGCCCTCACGGAGCTTCAGGCGGCCCGAGGGAACGCGAAAATAGGTGTCGCGCTGACGGTCGAGGCCTTTAAAATCGGCCTGGCGGGATTTGAGAATTTGACGGACGCGGAAGGGATCCGAACATCGCGCCTTGATCTCGATGCTGATCCCTCCGCACGTCCTCATGCAATGATCTTACTCGCTCTTGCCGAACGGGATTTTCAATTTATTCTTAAGACTGCTCGCGGCGCTTGTCACGCTACTGGTCACTTCCTTGACCGCGCCCCCCGCCTGAGTTCCGGCGGCGTTCTTGAGCGTATCGAGCCCTTTGGCGGCAGCTGCCTGAGCCATATCCGCGGCGGACCCAGCGATCCCGGAAACACTGCCCTGGATCGAGCTCAGGTTGAAACCGCTCAACAACGCAAGCGGCGTACGCATCATCACCTTCATGACAATCAGCGGAACAAGCTGCATGGGATCGGTAATGTTCTGATACCGTTCATCCAGTCCGACATTGAACTCCTGAACCGAAGGCTGTCCCTTGGAATAATCCACGTACGACGCCTTCCCGACCTTTAAATGGAAATTGTCGATCTGGAACGGCATGGCCTTGCCCTTCCCGGCAGGCGCCGGCTGCGAAGGCTTCTGGGCCGCAGGCTTCTGCGCTCCCTGGATTGATTTCAAGGAATCCAGATTCAGCATGCCTTTTTCATTTTTGACCACCGAAAGCTTTTCCATTTCAAAATCAAGGTTTTCGAGATGGATCTTCCCTTTCAGAATATCCGTCAGGTTATAATCCACCAGGATCTTCGGGATCTCGACAAAGCTGGTGCCTTGGAACGCGGACGGGTTCTTCATCACCAGGCCTTCGATATCGATCGAGGTGTTGGAGAAATTAATATCGAGCTTTTGGATCGTGAGCGGAAACCCGGTCACCGCGGTCGCCCCGACCTCGATCGCCGTCTTCACCACAATATTCCTGGCAAGCACCAGAACAACCAGCACTGCCAGCACCAGAAACACAATTCTTCCGATGAGTTTCATGAAGCACCCCTTTCTGATTTTGTTTTTTTATTAATGGGCTCCTTGGACATTCGACGAAAAATAGCTTCTTCCACCGTCATTTCTTTTCTGGCCCGAATGCGGCCGAGATGATGTTCGATCCTGCCGGGAGGCACACGCAGTTGCTCGAGTACGACCCGGTTAAGCTCGTGGCTCGCCTCCCACTCCTCCATCACCACAATGTCCGCCCCGAGTTCATAAAGCGCCGCGGTCTGCCCCTCGTAACGTGTCCGGACCGCTAATAGCACCTCCGGATTCAACTCCTGAACGACCCGAATGATCTGCGTGATCCCGAGAATATCCGGAAAGCTCACCACCACGGCACGCGCGCGCAAGATCCCGACCCGCCGCATCACTTCCCGGTTCGCCGCATCACCGTAGACCGCCTTCAAATGGAGCTTCTTGGCTTCCTGGACCTTCTGCGGGTTCATTTCAAGGATCACGAACGGGATCTCTTCCTCTTTGAAAGCGTTGGCAAGGTCCCTGCCGGTCGGCCCGAAACCGCAAAGAATCACATGACCGGTCAAAGCCGATAGTGTGCTACCGGGCTTGGCCCAGTTCCTCGGCGGCACTCCGAACACAATAAATTTTCCGAGAAATTTCAGCACGGAAGGGATCGAGGCAAAAAGGAGCGGCGTAAGCAGCATGGTCAGGAACGCCGTCGAGAGAAGGATCTGGTAAAGCTCGTGGCTGATGTGACCGGACCCCCGGGCCATCTGGATCAAAACAAACGAGAACTCCCCGATCTGAGAAAGCATGATCCCCGTGACCATCGCAACGCGCGGCGGAAACCCGAAAGCCATGATAAGCAAAGTCATAATGACAAAGTTCACAAAAAGCACCAGGCTCACCACCAGCAGGACCAGCGGCATATTCGCCACAAAAAACCTCAAGTCGAACAAAAGTCCCAACGAAACGAAAAAAATGCTCACAAAAAGATGCCGGAACGGGATGATGTCCCCGATCAACTGATGCGAAAAACCCGTGTTGGCGAACATGAACCCCGCCAGAAGCGCGCCGATGGCCACCGAAAGTCCCAGCGCACCACTGATCCAGGCCATCCCCAAACAAACCACCACTGAAAAAAGGAAAAAGACCTCGCGGTTCCGGATCACCGCCACGCGAAAAAGAAGTTGCGGCAATAAAAAACGAGAACAAACGAACGCCCCCGCCAGGAGAAGCACCGTTTTAAGGAACGCGGACCCCAGCGGCGCCCAAACAGCCCCCTCCGACTGTCCAAAGGCCGTCAAAAAGATCATAAGGGGAACAACGGCGAGGTCCTGAAAGATCAGGATCGAGATCGCAATGCGGCCGTGCGGCGTGTCGATCTCACCCCGGTCGATCAGATATTTTAAAACGATCGCCGTGGAACTGAGCGCGATCACGGACCCGAGGAAAAACCCTTCATAAAAACTCCACTTCCGCCACCAGGCGAACATCAGGGACAACCCGATCGATATCAGGATCTGGAGCGTCCCCCCCACGATCGCAAGATGCTGCATGCCCCGAAGGCGGTCGAAAGAAAACTCCAGACCGATCGTCAACATAAGGAGCACGACGCCGAGCTCCGCGAGAGAGCGGATATGTTCCCCGTTGGAAAGGATCCCAAGACCCTGCGGACCGATAATGACGCCGGCGAGCAAAAACCCGAGGATCGCCGGCAAGCGAAACTTCTCGAACGCGATGGCTACGGCCGTCGCGATCACTAGCAACATAAGGAGTTCCGTAAAAAACAGCGGATGCATCTCAGCCCCCTTGGCAAACGTTCCCGAGCATCACAAGACTCTATACCACTCCGTTTTTTCCAGCCTTCCGGAAATAGGATTAAATGAAGAGGAGCATAGTATACAAAATCTTCACGATAAGAATCCAGAATTAACGCCGGAACCTTACGATTTTTAATTTCAAAGGTGGGATTTTTTGCCGTTCCGGAGAAAACACCGGCAAAACAGCTCCCCCCTCACTTTCGATTTCAAGTCGCACCCTTGAAATTTTTGGATTCAAGCCGTTAATAAGAAATGTCCGGATTTTTTGATTTTTGTTTAAGCAGAAAAAAATGATGCTGATTGCTGTTTAAAAGACTTTTTAAATTAAAAATGCTTGTTTTTGCTATTTAAATAATCTTGCACGTCACCACTCACGCGATTACACTTTAATAGGAGAAATGCAAAAATCAAAAATAGAAGCTTGGCGCGGAGAGACACGATGGGAATAAAAAAATCCGGAGACGCTGGTTTTACGATGGTCGAAATGATGATCGCCCTTTTTGTCACGGCGCTCATCATCGCGGGCTATGTGGGCGCCAATATCATGATGCAGCGAAATTCCGAGGATATGCACCAACGGACCGTCGCTATCCAGAACGCGAACCAAGCGATCGAACAAATGAGAGATGTTTCAAGCGCCAAGCCGTTCCCCGCCTCCGTCGTCCTCGCCTATCCCGATGGGGGGCAACTGACAGGGTTCACCTCGTTAACCAATGAAGTGGTCACAGTCTCTTATTGCAGGAATGAAACATCGCCCTGCCCAGCCTCGGCCACAACGACGAATCCGCTGGACGTTACGGTCACGGTGGCATGGGAATCTTATACGGGACGGCAAAGAACAGAATCCGTCCGAACCTATATTACACAAAGGTGACGCGATGAAAATGCGCGAAAGTGGTTTTACGCTTGTGGAGGTCATGATCGCCGTCGCTATTTCATCGATCATCATCGCCGGCGTCTTTGGGATTTTGATCGTCAGTAATCGAAGCCTCGAAGCCGCCCACATCAAAATGAATCTGGAAGAAGGTCCGCGCGAAGCCTTATTTAAAATTGCTCAGGAGATCCGTCAGACCGCTTGGCACAAGATCGATACCTTGGCGGAGGCTGACGATAAAGGCGTTGAAAGAGCCGACACGATCAAATTTGTGGTGCCGGTCCCGGCGCCGGACGCCGCGTCCCTTGTCGACGCCAGTTTTACCCCAAAATGGGCCTGCAACATCCAATATCTCCGGGACACGGGAACGAATCAGATCATCCGGATCTCGGAGGACCTGACCACCCTGGAAAAAAAACGCGCCATTCTTTGCAATAATATCACCTCGCTGGGGTTTTCAAGAACCCTGGACTCTCCAGGCCTTATTACGATCACGGCGCAAGCGCAAAAAACGCTCGCGGATGGACGATTGATCCCCGAAACGCCTCTTACGATCACCGTACAGGCAGAAGCGAGAAACCCATGAATCCATTAGCCAATCAAAAAGGTTTTGTTCTGGTGGTCGTGTATATGGTCGCGATATTTGTCACCATCTTTGCAATCGCTTTCTTTGCAAGGCACCAAGTCGGCATGCAAGCCACCGAGCGTTATCAAAACCGCGTTCTCGCTTTCAATGCCGCGGAGGCCGGGATCGACGTTGCACTAAGAGCCCTGGCCACGAACAGCAGCCTCCGAAGCGGGACCACCTCCGAAAATTACGTATCAGAAATAACACCCTTGTCCGGCAACGCCTACCAATACACCATTTCACCGGTCGAGGAAAACTCTTCCCTCCGGAGGATCGACGCCAAGGGCTGCGCGCCGAATTGCACGGAGTCATCCCGAGCCTACCAGGATTCCGAGATCACCGTTTATTGTGAGATCACAAGCGAAGCCCCGCCGTTTTCGCTGTTCGACTACGGCGTTTATGCTAAAAACATGATCCTCATGGGGGGCAATTCCGCGTTCGACAGTTACAACTCGAACAACGGCGCTTACGGCGGATCCAACACCAGCTCCGAAGGCGCCATGGCGGTCAACGGGACATTGATCGGGATCATGGCACTTGCGGGAAATGCCAAGGTGGACGGCGATGTCTACGTCGGTCATGGCGGCATCCCCAGTATTGCCATCAGCATCATGCATGCCACGGTCACAGGAGAATGCTCGACGCTCTCGGCGGATTTCACACCGCCTCCCGAGGTCGAAACCCCGGATGACGCGACAGACATCAGTATCAACGTCACGGGAAATAACACGCTGACGCTGGCGGCAGGGACCTACCGCGCAAGTTCTCTCAAAACTTCCGGAAACGGCAAGATCGTAACGACCGGACCGGTCAAAATCTATGTCAGTGGAGAAGTCAGCATTTCCGGCAACGGGACCGTTGTTGCGGATAATCACCCGGCTAATCTCCTCATCTACTCCACGGAATCCGCATCCGTCAAAATTTCGGGAAATGGCGCCTTTTACGGAGGCATTTATGCTCCTAGTTCCATCGTCACGGTAAGCGGAAACGGCGACATCTTTGGCGCGGTCATTTCAAGATCTTACCTTCAATCGGGCAACAGCGCGGTCCATTTCGATCTGGCCCTGAAAGGCCTCGTCAGCTCGGATACCAGTCAAACCCAGATTGTACGCATCAAGGCGTGGCAGGAAATGAATAGCCTTGCCTGGGGTACCGGCTCTTAATGGGGGTTAGGGTATAGAGAATAGGGTATAGGAAAAGCCTTAGTAAAAGGGGACAGGTCTTCGTTGAGCGCCTGTCCCTTTTTTTCTAACCCCTATCCCCTAAACCCTACTTATTCTCTTCCCAGACGCAGGCTTTGGGGACCTGTAGGAATCCGCTGTATTGGAGGTAGGAAACGCCGAGGTATTGCTTCCCTGTCGCGTTCTCGCGGAAACGAAAAACCCCGGGGATCAACTGGCTTATTTTGGTATATCCTTCGCCTTGTTCGATCTTTCCGATCGGAATTTTCGGATTCCCTTGATCGTCAAGGCAGACCCGGTCCGACAGCATCCCCTGTTGCGCAGACAGGTAGAACCTGTTGGCGGGGTGATCCTTCGGAAGGCCGGGGATCGACGCCGGCGGAACGGAGCACCCGATGATAAAAAAAATCGACGCTAGGCAACCCGGCAATAGTCTTTTAATATTCGCCTCTGCTGATTCTAAGCGCTAGATCCGGGCATCGGAACACATCGCAAATACAAATCCCGGACGTTTCATTTTCCGGAACGGATCGGATCACGCCATTGGGTTTTCAAAATTAAGATTTATTTTGAATTTTATGCCTTCAATTTTAAAACGTTCTCGGCCCGCCCGCCATGGCAATCTGTTACCATTTCCCGCTCTTTTGGGCGCTGGGTTTCGGATGATGCAGGATCGTGGAAACCGATTCTTTCAGAATCTCGTCGGGCAACGCATACTCCCGCAGTTCGCCGTTCAGGAACTTGTCATACCCGAGCAGGTCCATCAATCCGTGGCCGCTGTAACAGAAAAGAATATTCTTTTCCTTTCCTTCCTCGCGAGCTTTCACGGCCTCTTCGATCACGCAAGCAATGGCATGGCTCGTTTCCGGAGCGCAGATCGCCCCCTCGGTCCTGGCCCAGAGAAGCGCGGCCTCGTAACACTTGATCTGGTCGATCGCCCGGGGCTCTAAAAGCCCTTCAATGACCCCCTGGCTCACGAGCGGCGCCATCCCGTGATAGCGAAGACCTCCCGCATGGATCGGCTCCGGAATAAATCCGTGCCCAAGGGTGTGCATGGGAAGAAGCGGCGTCATTTTGGCGACATCCCCGTGGTCATAACTGAAAGGACCCCGGGTCAGCGTCGGACATGCCGTCGGCTCAACGGGAATAATTTTGATCTTCGCACCGTGGATCTTTTCGTTTACGAACGGGAACGAAATCCCCGCAAAATTGCTCCCGCCGCCCGCACAACCGATGACGATATCGGGATTTTTCACGCCCGCGATCTTCAGCTGCTTCTGCGCTTCGAGGCCGATAATGGTCTGATGAAGCATGACGTGATTGAGGACGCTCCCGAGGCAATAACGCGTCTTGCCGCTCGGATCGCCGACAGCTTCCTCGATCGCTTCGCTGATGGCGATACCGAGGCTTCCCGGGCATCCGGGATCTTCTTTAAGAATATTCTTCCCGGCCTGTGTTTCCTGGCTCGGACTCGCGACGCAGTTGGCGCCCCAAACGCGCATCATGATCTTCCGGAAGGGTTTCTGATCAAAACTGATGCGGACCATAAACACTTTGCATTCAAGGCCCAGCAGTTGGCTCGCAAACGCGATCGCACAGCCCCACTGTCCGGCGCCGGTCTCGGTCGTGAGTTTTTTGATGCCGAACTGTTTGTTGTACCAGGCCTGCGCCACCGCGGTGTTGGGTTTGTGGCTCCCCGCCGGGCTCACGCTTTCGTCCTTATAGTAGATACGCGCCGGCGTTTTTAGGTATTTTTCGAGAAAAACGGCGCGCTTCAGCGGAGCGGGGCGCCACCGGTAAAGAAGTTCCAGAACCTCTTCCGGGATATCAATCCATCGCTCGGTAGTAACTTCCTGTTCGATCAGATTCATCGGAAAAACTTTTTCGAGCATCGCCGGCGAGATGGGCTTGCCGTCAGGCCCGAGAGGCGGCTGCATCGGCGTCGGGAGATCCGCGCCCAGGTTGTACCATTTTCTCGGAATATCTTTGTTGTCGAGCGTAATGTTAAGACTTTTCACTTCGTTTTCCTTTCTTCCGTGAAGATGTTAAAAGACCCCTTAAAGAAAATCGATGAAGAGCAGCGCCCCCAGCAAAACGCTTCTTTCCGAAACGTCGGACTCAAATGGAAAAACGATCCCGAAATGGTCGTTTTTGGGGCCATTCTCCGGCACGGGACTGATCCATTTCCTGCTGATCGTCCCGACGCTGACGCTGTTCCTGGAAATAGTAAAAGCATCCCCGCCCCCCGCGGTTTCTTCAATGCCGCAAAGAATCTTTCCCCCGGCATCGGAAACCAGGAAATGCGGACGGCTCGGCGTCCCGTGTTTTTGCACCGCCCCCAAGAGATTTTCGGCCCCGTCAAAGATCTCGACGCGGCTTGCAAAAAATCCGGATCTTTTCTCAAAATACAGGATCTCCTGACCCTGCCCGTCCAGGAGATAAAGCGTAAAAGAACGCGCCCCTTTCAACGCCACAGCCCCCCCCGCGAGGGGCTTCTCCGAAACCACATAATAAAGTTCCTGCTCGGAAATACCTGCCAAACAAAGCACGGGCTTGAACTTCCAATTCTCCGGGATGGTGTACGCGATCTTTTCGCGGAGAGTCAGTGAATCCAGGCCCTTCAGCATCTCCATCGGTCAAAACTCCTGCAACAATACTACCGGAGCGGTGGGATCTGCGGAAAATCGATCGCCGGATCCGCAACGTGGTTAAAATAATTTGTAAAAAGGTTGAGACCGACCAGCGCAATCACTTCGATGATCTCTTCATCCGTAGCGCCGGCCTTCCGGACCGCCTCGAATTCTTTATCCGTAACATTCCCCCGATTCTTGGACAGTCCGGCCGCGAATTTCAAAAGAGCGTTCATTTTCGGGTCCGGCGACACTCCCAGCCGCCCGGCCTGAAGTTCTTCCGTCGTAAGTCCGAGGCTTTTTCCGATCGCAGAATGCGCCGCAAGACAGTAATGGCATTGATTGTCTTCGGCGACCGCGACAGCGAGCAATTCCCGAACCTTGGGCGGAAGCACGCATCCCGCAAGCGCCCCGCTCATGCCGAGGTAAGCCTGGACCGCCGCCGGGGAATGGATCATGGTTTTCAAAATGTTGGGAACACGCCCGGACTTGGCTTTGATGGCGTCGAGGATCTCTTTGGATTTTCCCTGTATTTTTTCAGGATCGACCGGCTGGATTCTGGCCATAAATTTTCTCCCTTTTACGTTGGACTACCGGTACATTCTCAGATAACGTCGTGTCAGTGCGATCAAAAAAAGCGGCGTCAGCAGGATCCCGGACAAGGCTTCCATCGATGCAACGATCCGGGTCCATCCGAGGGGAAGATAGTCCCCGTATCCGACGGTCGTATAAGTGATCACGCTCGTATAAAGCGACTCTCCGAAACCGATCCCGCGGACCATGCCCTCGGCGAGAACCGATCCGGAAAAATAATAACAAAACGCGCTGATCAAAAGGATCCCGCCCGCGACCCCGAGGGTGCGGAACGGGCGTTCGCCGTAGCCCCATATTGCGCGGTTCAACGAACTGGAAAACCAGTGAAAAAAGGATGCCATACGTTCCTTCAGACCGACCTTCTCGAGACGGATCGCACCGGTCCCGGTAACTTGAAGCTGCGTAAAAGTCCTCCAAAGCCGAAGCAACCGCGCATCCTTGGCGCGGACATAGCAGTAAGAATACTTGGTAGAGTCGCCTTCCTTCTCGTAAAGAAGCGCCGCTTCGCTGAAAAGGGTTTCGGCGTAGGCGTAATCCTTTGCCTGAAACGCCTGGACGGCCGCGAACTCATTGCGGGTAGCCGCGTTCCGGAGAGGCTGCCATCCGGTATGAATATTCCAGCACGTTGCGGCGGAAGCAAAACAAACCGCGGACCGGAGATTTTCACCCGCCTCTTCATAGCAATGGGCGGCACGGTCAAAAGTCTGGAAGGCCTGATCGATCTTTCCTTCACCGCGAAGGCGGTGGGCTTCCCTCTCAAGGACGGTCGCCTGTTCGGTAGGAGTCGAGGGTTGGCCGGTCACGAGTTTCTGGGTCTCGGGTCTCATGAATGTTATTCTACCTTCTTACGCGCAAAATTGTCCCGCCTTTTTTCTCTCCGCCCGCTCCGCAAACCCGATCAAAGCGCCGGGAGAAAGCTCCGGGACTGCGCGAAAATGGCTTCCGCGGTTTTCCGCGCCTCGCGAATGCAATCCGTGATCCCGAATCCGTGGAACGCATTCCCGGTGAGATACAGGCCCGGATGATCCACAAGGCGCTCGGTGATCGCACGAATGCGGTTCCCATGACCCGGCGCGTACTGCGGGAGCGCTTCCGGATAGCGCTCGACCGTCATCGTCTGCGGTAATGCACGGATCCCGAAAAGCTCCGCAAGCGTCGTCAGGATCCTCTGCAAAAGCATCTCATTATTTTCACAAAAAAACTCGGGAAGCATCGCCTCAGAGAGAAAGATCTTCAAAATGATGTGCGTCCCGGTCGGGGTCTTCCCCAGCCACTTGAGACTTGAAAAAGGACGGTCCCCCATCACGGCAGGAACGATAAAGCCAAAATCCATGGGCGACGCCGGAACATCTTCCGCGCGAAAAACAAGACTGACCGCCGCAATCGAGTCGTACCGGACGCTTAAAAGTTCCTGCGAAAGCCCCGGCGCGCAGATCGGGAGCAATTTTGCCGCATCAAACGTTGTCATCGCAAGACAAACCGAGTCCGCCCGCAAAGACTCTCCGTTTTCGAGAAAGATCTTCCATTCCCCATCGTAATCACAATGATCCACCGGAGCGCCCGGCCGAAGCTCACAAACCTCCAGGGCGTGAACAAGCGCCCGTGTTAAAACCTCGAGACCCCCCTTAAGCGTAAAGAATCCGTCCGCATCCGGGCTTTTCCGCAAACCCTGCCCGGCCCGAAAAGCATTCCGGAGGCTCCCGCAGATCCGCTCACTTTCACGAAGCCCTGGAAAATTCGCCTCAAGACTTAGCTCTCCTGCCGCAGTCATGTAGATCCCCCGCGCAAGCGGGTCGATAAATTCCTTCAAAAAACCAGCTCCCAACCGCCGGGTGATAAAACTTCCGAGACTTTCGTTGGGATCCCCCGCCCCGGCCGGGACAAACGGTTCCAGAAGCATCCGGAATTTCGACGGCAGGCTCAAAAATGGCGCGCGAAGAAATGCCCCGGGAGAAACGGCGACCGGCAGGAGTTTTTCTTTCTTGAGAAGAAAAAATTTCCTGAAACACGGGTTCGCCGCAACAAGTTCCTTCGCGAGCCCAAGATCACGGCAAAGCTCCTTGACGTCCCGATCGGATTCGAACGCATCGGGACCGGCTTCGGTCAGGAAAGTATCGTGCGAAGAAGTGCGGATCACGCCTCCGAAACGATTGCTTCTTTCGAGGAGAGTGATATCGATCGGCAACGAATTCTTCTCCGCAAGATCCCGAAGATAATACGCCGTGCAGAGTCCGGAAATGCCGCCGCCAATGATCACAACACGATTTTTATCCATGAATTTCCTTTGCGAGGGGAAAGCTTTATTTTTCCAGAACCACAACGGTAAAAACTTTGCGAACGAGGGGGTCGTTCGGCTCCCACGGACGTCGATAAGCCAGATCGATCTTGACTTCACCGGTCTTCAGGGCCCGGAACCGGTACTCCTGGTCGCCCGGGGCACCCACCCTGCGGGTGTCGGAAGGAATATACTTTGATTCCACAAGGGCGATCGTTTTTTCCTCATCAGGAAAACGAAGCTGCCAACCATATCCGGTAGTGGCATTCCCCTGGAGCACGATCATAAATTCTTCACCGATCCTCGCCTGAATAGGAACGGCGGGGTCCTGATAAATGCGCGGCGATCCCGGGACAGCAGGGATTTCAGGCGCGGGAACGCTTGCGGGCGCCGGCTCTTTCGCTGACGGCTCAGAGACGGAAACCTCTTCGGAGGCCGCCGGCGCGACAGGCGCAGCCGCTTCTTCCGGAACCCTAACTCCCATCGTGATCGGATCGCTCCAAAGGGGTTCTGCTACATCCCCGTTCTCGGACATCCGCTTGAAACCGAGACGGAACGTCACATCCCCGCTTTTGTCCTTCGTCGGAATATAGAGAATAATGTTTTTTTCATAAACGCCGTCCGTCTCGAGCGTAATCTGTTCCAAATCGTTCTCGTCGCAGGTCCAGGATTGGATGAATACTTGCGGATTATCCGTCACCCAGTGCTTTTCGTACGAACAAGTATTCGACCAAAACCCAGTCGCTTCATCGGAGGAATTGATCACCTGAACCCTGACCAGAAACATCATTCCAGGTTTCACGGAATTCTGATCCGGGAATACCTGGATCTTCAAAAGTTCGTCGGACGAAAACCCGGAGGGAACGCCCGCGGCACAAACAAAGAGGAACAACGCGACGACGGCTGCTGCTTTTTTCATGGAAGGCCCTCAGCTGACCTTAACGTAGGCGAACTTATTCTTAACGTTCTTCTGGAAGTAAGTCCCGTGCGACGGGGCGCTCATCAGAGAATGATAAACGCTCTCGGGGACTTCGTGATAGCGGTAAACGCCGCCCATGCGGAAAACGATCTCAAGCGTCGCCGTAGACGGATCGTAGCCGACCAAAGCGATATCCCTCGATTTGACCGACTTGATGTCCATTTCCACAGCCATGTTCCGCCTTTCGGGAGTTAAGACTTCGTAGGGATCGCCTTTTCAAGCTCATCAAGCTTCTCGAGAAATACGTCGCGGGCGGCACTATAGCTACCGTCCGGAAACTTCAGATAAATGATGTTCTTCTGTACAAGCGTGCGGTAACAATTCCTTTTAATCCAGGTTGCGGGATCTTCGTCGTGATAATGCGTCAGAAGATACGCCAGCCCGATCGGGTAAGCGATCAGGGCCGGATATTCGATGCCGTCGTACTGGACAACAACCGGCGTGTTCCTGAAATAATTCAGGATACAAATGCCCTTAGCCAGATTACTGGGAGGCTGCTTGAGAAATTCCTTGTAGGCATCGGACTGGGTGATGGGAGGAAGACCCGGCCACGGGGCTTTGACCGCCCCCACGGAAAATAACGCCAAGGAAAGAACCGCACATGCAACCGCGGCTGTTTTCAATTTATGTTCCATAGACTAAAACATTCTGTTTGAACCGAAATAAACCAATAAATACGCCCCGGGGTCAGGGTGTTTCGTCAAAACCCCAGTTTGCGTGCAAATAATAACCCTGGATCTCGTGCTTCAGATCCTTCAAATGAAAAAAGAAATTCGCGATGCCACCTTGCGGCAAATGATCCGGATCCGTCGAAGTACTGATCCCCATCACCGGCACACGATCTTTATCGAAGATCACGAGCTGCGCGCGAATGTTCCGGATGGGATGACCGATATTATTGATGATGATCCCTTTCAACTTGGCCCCGTCGGCTTCGCTGAAATCGGTGCTCGCGCCCTTAATAATAACCTCACGCGGCAGCTTTTGAAAACTCTCAATCTCTGGAAAGGATTCTATACCCATAGTATTGTTTTGCAAGGTGTTTCATCCCGCCTTACGGGTATATGAACGGCCGAAACGCCGTTTTCCTTCATAACATTTTGTCGATCGCCTGCTCCTCGGGCGGGGTCAAGGTCTCGAAAAAATGTTCGAACTCGTCTTCAAGCGCGAGACATGGAACGGGCTTGAGTCCCGTGATCCGCTCCACGGCGTCGATCGTCTTCAAGTCAAAAGGATCGCACATCGCCAACCGGATCTGCCCCTCGGCAAGCTCGACCGGGACCACCCGGTGGTGATGGATGAATTCCGTATTAAAAATATGCAGGAGGGCGGGATCAGGACGCCAGCTTTTCAGGTTAACGTACGGGATTTTGAGTTTTTTCTCAAGCATCCGGCCTACGTCCTCGCTAGAGACAAGGTTCATATGGATCAGGGTCTGTCCCAAACGCCACCCCGTTTCAAAATGCTTCTTGAGCGCCTCAGTCAGTTGCTCTTCGGTGATCAACCCCGCATTAACAAGGATCTGGCCGAGCGGCTCGGTGCGTTTTTTGATCTTGGCCGATTTGATCTCCGGTTCGAGAATATGAACCGCGTCGTCCAGTTTCTTGATCGGCGACGAACGGCGATCCTGAAGATAATGGCTTCCCGGCTGACTCTTGAGGAAAGTTTTCACCTCCGCGGCGTCCTGAGCGATCTCGCGAAGATTCGCGTAGTTCCGGTAAACGTTCGTGCAACCCGCGACCGAACAGGACATTAACGGAAAATTCTCCATCTGACCGCGACGGTTCTCTACACGGATGAACCCGGTCTCGCGATCGGGCTTGCTGTAATAGGTCGGCATGATACTGTCAAAATCATCGATAAACTGCCTCGCGAAAACCTCCTCAAGCTCCGGCGCCAGCACCACGACAAAATCGTCGCCGCCAATGTGCCCGACAAAGCACGACCCTTCGGGCGCCACAGCGTAGGCCGTCGCAACCAAGAGACGCGCAGTCTGGATGATCACATCGTCGCCCTTCTGGAATCCGTAATGGTCGTTGAACGCTTTAAAGTGATTGATATCGATATAAAGGACTGAAAATTTCTCGCCGGCTTTGACCTTCTTCGTGATGATCTTCTCGATCGCGTGATTGCCCGGAAGATGCGTCAGCGCGTTCGCCTCGACGCGTTCCATGGTCTTGGCAATATTAAGGTTCACCCGCAACTGCAACACAAGCGGACTGAACGGTTTCACCAGAAAATCATCAAATCCTTTTTCGTGACCGAGCATGAGATCCGTCAAATCGTCCTCGCTCGTAAGCATGATGACCGGCACCGCCATCAGATGGGAACGCGACCGAAGAACCTGGATAAGCAGTTTGCCGTTCACGGGTTCCATTTCGCTGGAAAGAAGGATAAGGTCCACGACTTCGCGCTCGAGGATCCTGAGAACCTGCTTGCTCTGCGTGGCCTCGAAAACCTTGTGGTGACGCGCACCGAGCCGCATGACAACAAGCTCGCGTATCGCATCGTCCTTCTCGGCCACCAGGATCCTCTTCCCCTTCGTCATGAAAAGCTCTCCTTGGATGAAGGAAATTTTTTCTTCACGACGTCACGGCAATAATGCCGCACCGCTTTGCCGATCGTCTCTTCGAGCTTCGCGTACCGCCTCACAAAACGCGGACTCACCCCGGACTGGATCCCGAGCATGTCGTGAAGCACAAGGACCTGCCCGTCCGTCCCCGCTCCGGCGCCGATCCCGATCGTAGGACATTTCACGGCTTCTGTAATCTCGGTCGCCAGCTTTACGGGAACACATTCCAGAACGATGGCAAAAACACCCAGACGATCAAGCATCTTCGCGTCCCTCATGACCGCCGCGGCTTCCTCCGGCGTCCTTCCGAAAACACGGTAATGGCCGTCCCCCACCCCCTGCGGCAGCATCCCGACATGCCCCATCACCGGAATTCCGGCGGCGATAAGTTTCTGGACCTGCGGCTGGATATTTTCCCCGCCCTCAAGCTTGACCGCGTCGGCTCCGGCTTCCTTGATGAACCTTAAGGCATTGCGAAGCGCCGCGTCCGGATCGTCATAAGACCCGAAGGGCATGTCCGCGACCACTAATGCCCGGGTGACAGCCTTCGAAACCGCGGACGTATGCCGGAGCATCGTCTCCAGATCGATGCTAAGCGTGTTGGGATGTCCGAAAAGAACCATCGCGAGAGAATCTCCGGTCATTAAGAGATCCGCGCCCGCCGCATCCGCGATCCGCGCGGTGGGATGATCGTACAAGCTGAGCGAGGCAATCCTCTCGCCCTTGGCTTTCTTAGCGTAAATGTCTTTGGGAGTTAGTTTCATTTCAAAACCCGGCCCACGATCGGCGTGCCACGATCCACATGTCCCGTGGCCCGAAGCCCGTGGCCCCTTTTTTAATTCTGCTGCCATTCATACGCAAGGATCAGGTTTTCCATAAGCATCGTCACCGTAAGCGGCCCAACGCCTCCCGGAACCGGCGTGATAAAACCGGCCCTCTTGGCGGCTTCTTCATACTGCACGTCGCCCTGAAGCTTACCGTTCACTTCAGTCGTACCGACATCGATCACCACAGCGCCCGGCTTGATCCAAGCCCCCTGCACCACACCGGGCTTGCCTGCACAAGCCACAACCACTTCGCTGGCTCCGATGATCTTTTTCAGATCCTCATCCGACGTTCCGGTATTGCATACGAGAGTCGTCACACGCGCCTCGCCGAGGAGAAGCTGAAGCGGCCGCCCGACGATCGCGCTCTGGCCGATGATCGCGGCTTTTTTCCCCCGAAGCATCACGCCGGTGGATTTGATGAGCGTATATGCCGCGAACGCCGTCGGCGGGATCAACCTGCCGCGACGCAGCACGATCAGCCCGAGGCTCGTCGGATGAACGCCCTCGACATCCTTTTGGGGATCCATCGCAAGCAACACCTTATCCGCATCCATTCCTTCGGGAAGCGGCATGGAAATAAAAAGGCCGTGGATGTTCCGGTCGGCGCTGATCTCACGGACTTTCTGGATAAGCGCGGTTTCGTCCTTCACCTGGTCCGGCAGAATTCTCTGGAAATCGATCCCGAGTTTTCTGGCAAGTTTTTCCTGCTGATTGATGTACCACACGGACGACGGGTTGTCGCTCGTCTGGATGGCGACCAACCGAGGCCGAGGAGACCCCCCCGCGGTAAGTGCCCGGATTTTTGCGAGGATCTTTTGTTGGAGATCCGCCGCGAGGCCCTTCCCTTCTAACCTTTTCGCTTCCACTTTAATTCCCTTTCTCAAAACGGTTTCGGAGTTCGGCCAGTGCCTTTTCGGCGTGTTCTTTCCGCTCCCGGTTCTTCATATAGACAACATTGATGTGTGCTGTATGGAAGGCCCCTTCAAAAGCAGCCGAAAGAAGATTGTCGGCAACGATCAGATCGTTCGCGACGGAACCTTTCACGAGCGTCTTCATGTGCGAGTTCCATTCCCTCGCCATCACAATAATGAGAGCAAGATCGGCCTGGAGACGAAAAGCATTCAGAAGCGCGTCTTCGAGTTTTCCCGGCTGGGCACCAGGCCCGTAACAGGCCATGACTTCATCATAGACCTTCGGATCGAGATCGACGACTTGCAACGCGTCAGCCTTGGTTTTCTCGACCGAGGAGAGGATCTCCTGCATCCGCTTGCGGTTCGCCTCGTCCTGGAGTTTTTGTTCGGGGGTCAGGTCAGCCTTCGGTTTTCTCTTGAGAGCAATGCGGGCGACCATCTGGGTCAGCCCCATGCCGAGAGCGCCGGTATAAGCCGACACGCTTCCGCCGCCCGGGACAGGAGCGTCACTTGATAACTTCTCTAAATAAGTTTCCAAACTGAGCTCAGTGTATTTTTTCATATTGATCCCTGATCGAGAATAACGCAAAGCACAACGCACAACGTAAAGATCATTCCGCCGAACGCTGTGCGTTGACCCTTGCGCTAGGGTTTTAAAGTGACCAACGCCTTCTGGTTATTGTTCGTCGAAAGCACTAGCACGCAAGGCCCATAGGACGCCGACGCGCTGGCGTAAATATTGAGGAGATCGATCTTTTTGGCGGCAAGCTTTTTTGTGACCTGCATCAGGACGCCGGGTTTATCCTCAACTTCAAGAAGCAGGACCGAATTCTCCTGCGCCCGGAAACCCTTTTTCGCCAAAAGATCCCTCGTATGGAGGGCGTCATCCGTCACAAAATTCATGAGCGCGACACCGCCCGCCGCCTGCGCCGAGATCGCCAGAATGTTGATGCCCCGGTCCGCCAATAACGCCGTGACCCTGGCAAGCATCCCGACCTTGTTCTCCGAAACCACCACGAACTCTTTTCCTGCCTTTACACTGTGGATCATGGTCAAGCCCTCCTCTTATCAAAAGTTGAGAGAGACCGGGAAGACCGCGCCTGCGGTTTTATTATACTACAAGACCGGAAAAAGAGGACCGGCTGGTTTTGCGGGCTTGAGGACGGCCCACCCTGCCTAACCTTAACGCCAGGAGGCACGACGCGCAAGCGCGCGGCGGTAAACTTCCTCGTATTGCTTGGCGGCATCGAGCCAAGAGAAATGTTCCAGCATGGCACGCTTGCGCATCTGGGCCAGATGGGACTGGCGGTCGTAATAAGTACTCACCGCCCACCCGACGGTGCCGCAGATCGCATCGGGCGTCTGATCATGGTAGAGGAACCCGTTGCCGGAACCGGTCTGTTCATCGTATTGACGAACCGTGTCACGCAAACCGCCGGTCGCCCGGACGATCGGAAGCGTTCCGTACTTCAAACTATAGATCTGGTTCAGTCCGCAGGGCTCATAAAGCGACGGCATCAGAAAGAAATCCGCGCCCGCTTCGACCAGATGCGCCTTGCGGTTGCTATACCCGATCCAGGCACCGACCCGGCCGGGATAAAGCGCCGGCAACCCTCCGAAAAAATCTTCCAGGGATTTTTCGCCGCTCCCCACGATCGCAAACTGGACCTTCATGTCCCGGAGGATCCGGTGCATAACAACCGCCAAATGCTGAAAACCTTTTTGCTCGGCAAGCCGGGAGACGATCCCGATCACGGGAACGTTCTCCTGCTCATCCAGAAGGAATTCCTGCTGGAGCGCTTTTTTACAAAGCTTTTTCCCCGAAAGATCGCGCGCGGAATATTTCGCCGGAAGGTTCACGTCCGTCTCCGGATCCCAATGGTCGTAATCCGCGCCGTTCAGGATCCCGAAAAGATCGTCACGGCGGCGGTTCAGGTACGCGGAAAGACCGTTCGCGCCGGGCTCGGAAAGGATCTCCTGCGCATACGTGGGGCTCACGGTCGAAATGGCGTCGGCGTAAAAGATCCCGCCTTTCACAAAGTTAACACCGCCGAAATTCTCGAACTTTGATTCCACGAAATTTTCGCTCCCGAGACCGAGAAAAGGATACGCGGTCGCCTTAAAAGTTCCCTGGTAAGCGATATTATGGATGGAAAAAACGCTGGCCGTGTCTTTGAAGAACGGATCGTTACCGTACCAAACCTTGAGGTAAGCCGGGATCAGGGCCGTTTGCCAGTCGTGGCAATGAATGATGTCAGGTTTAAATTTGAGATCACGACAAAGCTGAAGGCAGGCACAGGAAAAAAATCCGTACCGCTCGGCATTATCGGGATGCTCCCAATTGCCGTCATCGTAGATCCCCGCGCGACCAAAGAACTGCTCATGTTCCACAAAATAGACCGGAAACCCGTCGACCTTGCCTTCAAAAACCTGGCACCAAACTACCCCGTTCCCCGTCGGAACACCCATCGTCCTCAGCACCGGCTCCAGACCATAATACTCGCGGCTGATCGCCCAATAACGCGGCAGGACAAGCCGGACATCGTAGCCGAGCTTCCGGAGGATCTTCGGCAGCGCACCGCACACATCCGCCAGCCCGCCGGTCTTGACGAACGGCACAGCCTCGGACGCCGCAAAAAGAACCTTCTTTTTTTTTGCAGCGGGAGCCTTCGCAGAATTTTTCGGTGCTGTCTTGATGGCCGACTTGGAAGTTACGCCGTTACTCTTCTTCATGGGGACGCTGTTCTCCGTGTTTCTGGAAACCGGTTATTAACATAACAGAAAACCGTCACGCGGGAAAGCACGACATGGCGGTACCCATTAGGAAACGGCATTATGCTATAATTTTTTACCATGATTCCTCTCGTAAGCGTCATCATCCCAACCTACAATCGCGCCACAATCCTTCCCCGCGCCGTTGACTCCGTCCTCGCGCAAAGAGGCGTCCCTTTCGAGCTGATCATCGTAGATGATGGATCGACAGAAAAGCAGGATGGAGGATGGAGGATGGAGGATGGCGAAAAACAAAGCGCCATCCGCCACCCATCCTCCGTCATCCGTTTTTTTCGGAACGAAAAAAACAGCGGGCCAGCCGCCGCGCGGAACCTCGGCATCCAAAACGCTCGGGGCGAATGGATCGCGTTCCTGGATTCGGATGACGAATGGAAGCCGGGAAAACTGAAAGCTCAGCTGAAATTCTTCGAAGAGCATCCCGACTACCTCATAGGCCAAACCGAAGAGATCTGGATCCGGAACGGCACGCGCGTCAACCCGATGAAAAAGCATAAAAAACACGGCGGCTTTATCTTTGAACAATGCCTGCCGCTGTGCATCATCAGCCCGTCCGCGGTCATGATGCACCGGAAACTTTTCGATGAGGTCGGCCTGTTCGACGAATCTCTTCCCGCCTGCGAAGATTATGACCTGTGGCTCCGGATCGCTTCGCGCTATCCGGTCGGCCTCATCGAAAAACCTTATATCCTTAAGTACGGCGGTCACGCAGACCAGCGCTCGCGCGAATTTCCGGCCATGGACCGGTTCCGCATTCGATCGCTTGCGAAGATCCTTTCACAAAACATCCTTAACCCCGGACAAACTGCCGCCGCACAAAAAATGCTGGGAGAAAAAGCGGCGATCTTTATTCAGGGAGCCCTCAAGAGAGGAAACAAGGAAGAGGCGGCCGAGATCGCCGCGCTCGCGAAACGGGCAACGCCCGACCCGAAAAAAAATCTTCACATCGTGTGATTAAAGATCCATCCGAGCAGGATGACCTGCGGCAAAGAAATAGCGACCATCCACCCTGCCGTTCGAGGCCCCAGATTTTTCCACACAAGCCCGATCTCGGTAACGTCGGTCACGACACCGCCCATCAGGAACGCAAAAGCATTGCCAAACGCTCCCGTCTGGCGGTAGATCTCAAACGCCAACGGAGATGTCCCCTCGGAACAAACCTCAAGGACCGTCGCGGCAGCCATCGTGATCAAAAGCCCCAGAAACGTCGGACCGAGATAATGGTGGAAAACATGGGCCGGGACGAAAGCTCCTGCAAGTCCGGCCATGACCATCCCGATCAGGATCCAGCCCAGGACCATATCCGCCAGCGCCACGCTTCCCCCGACCACGCCTCCAAGGTCCTCCCGGAAACCTTTCCAGGAAAACCGATGCTCCCGGAATCGCCGCGCAACATCTTTCCGAATCGAAAAACCTTCTTCCGTCGGAACTGAATTTGGATTTTGCTCGATCAAATTCCGCCGGCTCAACCATTGCAGGACCCAACCCGTCATGAGAGCGACAAAAAGCGCCCCCAAGACAATAAACAGGGCCTTCGCTCCGAAAAACCCGAACAACAGGATCGTCACGGGAAGATTGGCCCACGGACTCGCAAGCAGGAAACTCACTGTTGCGGGACCGGAAGCTCCTTTTTTATGGATCTCCATCGACAGCGCAAGGATCCCGTGACTGCAAGCGCTCATCAGGAATCCGAGACCGACGGAATAAAGGATGGTGCGTTTTCGCGAACCGGAAAGATGCTTGGAAATATATTCCCGGGGAATGTAATGATCAATGACGCCGCCCAAAAGAAGCCCGATCAGGACCGGCAGGAAGATGATCCTGGTATACCCTATGAACGAGTCATAAAACGGCCGGAAAAAAGAAAACGCCCGCGACGCAACCAGGAGAAACAGAACCAGTCCTAAGATACGAACGAGGCCTGTCTTGTACCAAGGTCTCGCCGCACCGTGCCCGCACCCACAGCGTTTTTCTTGCTCCATCAGACCCCCCGAGGAACGGCTACTTTCCGGTTCCTTGAGCAACCGCCTTTTCCTCGGCAGCAGTTGCCGCAGGCTTTTGCACCGACTCGTAGGCGATTTCCTTCTGCGTTAACCCGGCAACATATTTCTCGGGTTCCGCCAGAAAGATCTTCTTGCAGGCGGAGCAGCAAAGGCCGTAACGCTTTCCCTGGTAGGTTACAAAATATTTCCCGGAAACCGGCCCGCCCATCACGGGACAGACCTTGTTGCCGGCATCTTCAACAACAGGTGCCGTTTTTTCATCCGCCGGAGACACCGTCGCAAAATCCTCGGCCATAAGAAACGCTACGGGGACGACTCCCAGGATCAGGACCCCAAGGATAAAACATATCGTTTTTCTTGCACCCATGCCGGTTCCTCCGTTTCAAATTTCAAGATTGGAAAGGGGGAGGCGGAACCGGAAACCGACCCCGCCCCTCGCCTTTAAAAATTCCCCTTTATCTCTTGGGGCATTCGCGCTTCACGCATTGGCAGGGCTTCTTGCACTGACACTCATGCCCGGCAAACGCGCTGGTACCTGACATCATAACAAGGGCCAACATCGCTGTAATGAACTTTTTCATATCAATCACTCCTTTAGAGAGCATACCCCCATAGGGTATGTCAACCCGCAACATAAAATCCAAAAATCCATGGATTGGTTTCATTGACGCTCCAAGACGGCTCGACTAGAATGCTCCTTTATTGTTCCCTTTTTAATGTTACACGTTGAGATGAATCCATGAACTTACTTGCCATCGAAACATCCGGCCCGGTCCTGAGCGTTGCGGTCAAAAAAGGCCGCGCAAAGGTCCGCCAGGCCGTCCTGAAGGGTTTCTCCCGGCACGCAGAAACCCTTCTCCCCCTCATCGACCGGCTCCTCAAAAAGGAACGCTTCAAACTCCGGGATATCGACGCCTTCTTGATCGGACGGGGTCCGGGATCTTTTACCGGTCTCAGGGTCGGGTTCGCCACACTCAAGGGACTCATCACACTCCGGAAAAAACCCTGCTACGGGGCCTTCTCGCTCGACATGATCGCGGGCGGCATCCCGGCTTGCAAAAATGGGAAACTCCATGTATGTTTAGACGCAAAGCGTGATAAACTTTACACGCGTTTTTACCGTTATTCTAAGAAGGGCTGGACGCCGCAGGGCGCCGCGGCCGTCCGCTCGTTTGAAGATATGGCGCAGGCGCTGGGAGAGACGGACCGGATCGCCGGCGACGGTCTCACCGCAGGGAAAAACAAGCTCCTTGGCCTTTTAAAAAAAGACCCCTGCCGAGTTCCGGAGAGATACTGGCACCCGCGGGCCGCGACCCTGATCCGGTGGTTTGAAGAAAAAAACACGATGCTCAAACCCCTGACAAGGCCCAAGGAATTATTGCCGGTTTATCTCAGGCTTTCCGAACCCGAAGAAAAACATCGCGAGAAAAAAGAAAGATCATGACAGAACTCATCAAGGAAACATCCCGGATCCGGCACAGCACCTGGGTCGAGCTCCGCGCGGACGCCCTCCTTGAAAACCTGCGCATCCTCCGAAAAATTTCCGGACAAAACGATGCCCTCGCCGTCATCAAGGCGAATGCCTACGGGCACGGCCTCAAAGAGATCGCCCATGCCCTCGCGGGCCACGTCACCTATTTCGGCGTAGCGACCCTGCGAGAAGCGCTTGAGTTAAAGGAACATCACCCGCAAACCCCCGTATTCCTGTTCGGCCATTTATTTTCCCACGAGATCCCGGCCGCACTTCTCGGCGGGATCACGCTAAGTGTCTCAAACTTCGAGAAGGCCGCGGAGATCTCCAAGGTCTCGGAGGACCTCGACCGGAAAACTTCCGTGCATGTAAAGATCGACACAGGAATGGGCCGCATGGGGATCCCGGTCAACCACGCGGGACCGGTCATTGAAAAAATGATCGCGCTCAAAGGCATCTCCCTTGACGGGATCTACACCCATTTCGCCGCCTCGGAAAAAGACGACTCCTTCCGCGAAAGCCAGGTCCGCGAATTCGGACTGCTACTCCAATCCCTCGAGAAAAGGGGCATCCTGTTCCGCTTCCGCCATCTTTCCAATAGCGCCGCGAGCTTGACGCTCAAGACCCCGATGATCAACATGATCCGACCGGGCCTCGCGCTGTACGGGCTCTATCCGGACGAAAACCTCCGGAACGCCGCCCGTTTTGAATCCGTACTCTCGCTAAGATCGCGGGTCATCCTCATTAAAAAAATCCGGGCCGGAGAATCGGTCGGATACGGTCGAGAGTTCATCGCGAAAACCGATACGACGATTGCCGTGATCCCGATCGGCTACAGCCACGGCTACCCGTACACGGCATGGAAAAAAGCGTGCGTCCTTTACCGGGGCAAACGCTGCCCCTTCGCCGGCAAAGTTTCGATGGATTACATCACCGTCAACCTCGGCGATCAGGACGCCAAGGAAGGCGACACGATCACGTTGATCGGATCCGACGGAGATGAACGCATCACCGCGGAAGAGCTTGCGGATTGGGCCGGAACGATCCCGTACGAGATTGTGACGCGGCTGAGTTCGCATTTGCCGCGTTTGGTCATAAATAACGAGTAACGGATAACGAGGTGCCACTCGTCCCTCATTCCACGTTTCTCGTCAATGATCCGAGGCAGAAGTTATGATCCATTTCCAGATCCGCTACATCCCGGAAGTGACCTCGACCAACACGGTCGCGCTCGAAGAAGCCACGCAGGGCGCCGCTGAAGGCCTGGTCATTCTGACCGATCACCAGACTAGCGGCCGCGGGAAACCCGGCAATGATTGGTTTTCACCTCGCGGAAAAAATCTTCTTTTTTCGGTCCTCATCCGGCCGCCGCTTCGCACCGACCAGGCGCCGCTCTTGACCCAGATCGCCTGCCGCGCGGTCGCGAAAGTCCTGAAAGAAAAATACGCGATCGGTTCGGAATTTAAAAGACCCAATGATGTGATGGTCGGAAACAAGAAAATATGCGGAACACTGGTCGAGGCCTTATCAACCGGAACGGAACTTGAAGCCGCAGTCATCGGGATAGGCCTCAACGTAAATGCCGAGGCCCCGGAACTGATTCCGACCGCGATTTCCATGAAAATGATCACCGGAAAAACCTATCCTCTTGAGGAGATCCTCGAAGGGATCCTCGATGAGTTGAATGACAAACTCAGGGAATGGTATAAAACAGGAACTATCAAATAAATGATAAAGCGTGTCCTTGCTATAGACATCGGGAACACCGCTGCCACAGTCGGATTTTATGAGGCTGGGCGTCTTTTAGACTTTGGATCGGTATATTATAACGATATCCCAAAATACGTTAATAAATGCATTAAAAGTGGTAGAAATTGTCATTTTGACATAGTTATAAGCTCTGTTATCCCAAAAATTACAGATTTTTTGATATGTAATTTACAAAATATTAAGCGTATAACCGTATGGGTCGCAGGAGAGAATTTACCCATCAAAATAAAGCATAAATATATTAAATATAACGAGTTAGGTTGCGACAGGAAGGTCAATATTTACGGAGCAGCCAAAATTTACCGACTCCCGATCCTAATAATCGACTACGGAACTGCCATTACTTTCGATTATGTGAACGCAAAAGGCGTTTTCAAGGGCGGCATGATCATCCCGGGACCTGAGACAGCTTTCCGCGCTCTCGGCCAGCGCGCCGCCCTGCTCCCGAAGGAACTTCCCCTCCCTAAAAAAGTTAAAAGCTTTCTCGGACGGACCACAAAAGAATGCATGGAAACCGGGATTCTCGAAGGATACGGCGCCATGACCGACGAACTCATCCGGCGCTTCCGCCAGAGGTTCGGGAAAAAACTCCGCGTCCTTGCGACCGGCGGCTTTGCCGGAATTATTCGCCCTTATACCCGCAACATCGACACCGTCGACCCCAAACACTCCGTCAAATCCCTGCTGGCTCTCTGGCGGGAACGAGCCGGAAAATAACCCCCGGTTTCTTGACAATTCAAAACCGACCTGTTAGCTTTTCGGGACTATCATATTTATTTGTTTTTATCCAAAAGGAGAACAAAAAAATGAAGCGCATCATCATGATTTCCCTTGGAATTCTGTTTTTAGGAACGTCAACGGGGCTGGCGCTAGAACCGCAGCACTCGAGCAATAACGCAGACGCACCTCAGCAGCCAACGGTTTCCATCGACGAACTATCGCTACCGTCCTCCAACACTTCCGGCGGAAGCGTGACCATCGGCCAAACCGGAGGATTCAACGAAGGAACCGTCACAGGCGGCGGAACCATCATAACCGACCAAGGATCTACGCAAATCGGCGGCGTGATCGGCCCCGTGATCATCGCTTACAACCGGGACCTTTCGGCGGGAACTCTTCTGCGAGATACGGTCATGCAGAGCCTGAAAGGGATGATCTCTTCCTTCCTCAACAACGGATCCAAAAAGCAGAATCAGATGGCCGCAACGGTCCAGAAAATGGTGAATTTTTTGGATGCTTCGATCACGACCCTCGGACCGCTCAACAGCTCCGGCGTTGAGATCACGATCGAAAAAGAAAAGAACGGCCGCCAAACCAACACGCTGACCGTCCTGAACAGGGACGGCAACATCGCGACGCTCACGATCGTCTATCCCGCCGCGGGAAATACGCCGGCGAGTGTCAGCTACAGCGCGGAATCGATCTTCCGCAAACACGGCAATGTTTCGGCGCAATCGATCCGCAATTATGTTCGCCTCTACGGTAATCCGGAAGGGCAAGCCGCGCTTGAAGGATACCTCCGGAACCTCAAAAAGGGCGGTAAAATTTCCGGCTTCTTTTATTATTGGGCACCCGTTCCCGAAGCCAGCTATATGGAGTTTACTTCGATCGAGCACAAACGGGACGGCCGTGACATCCAGCGGACTTTACGGGTCTGGGGGGACGGAAACGTAAACTGTTCCGAAGTCATCATACATTCCGCCCCGTTGCCCCTCTCCGGCAATGCAAGCTTCGGTACCATCTCCGGAACTATCTCCCGCTAAGCGAGCCTCAGAAACCCACGACCAGACCGGGTCTTACCGTGGGTGAAAAATCCGCTTGATTTTTCCGCTCCTCCGAATACAATAACGCCTCGATTGGCACTCAGAAACTTGGAGTGCTAACCCCCGAAGCACCTCAAGGGATTTAATCAACGGGCTGTCGTTCCGCCCTATTCATAACAAGCAACCGGAGGTAACAACATGGCAAAGCAACTTCTTTTCAGCGAAGAAGCCCGGCGCGCGATCCTGCACGGCGTGGACCAACTCGCAAATGCAGTCAAAGTCACCCTCGGCCCCAAAGGCCGCAATGTAGTCCTCGAGAAAAAATTCGGCTCCCCCACGGTCACTAAAGACGGCGTTTCGGTCGCCAAAGAAGTTGAACTCGATGACCCTTATGAGAACATGGGCGCCCAAATGGTCAAAGAAGTCGCGTCGAAAACTTCCGATATCGCCGGAGACGGCACCACGACCGCCACGATCCTCGCTCAAGCGATCTATCGTGAAGGCCTGAAGAACGTCACTGCCGGCGCGAACCCGATGGCGCTCAAGCGCGGGATTGACAAAGCCGTGGAGGCAATTATCGCGGAACTCGACAAAGTCGCGAAACCCATCGGCAAAGATAAAAAAGAGATCGCGCAGATCGCCACGATCGCCGCGAACTCCGACACCACGATCGGCGACCATATCGCCGAGGCGATGGACAAAGTCGGTAAAGACGGCGTCATCACGGTCGAGGAAGCGAAGGCCACGGCCACAACGCTGGATGTGGTCGAAGGCATGCAGTTCGACCAGGGTTATCTTTCCCCGTATTTCGTCACCGATACCGAACGCATGGAAGTCGTGCTCGAAGAACCGTTCATCCTTATCAACGAGAAGAAGATCTCGGCGGTAAAGGATATGCTCCCGGTCCTCGAAGCGGCCGCCAAGGCCAGCAAACCGCTCCTCATCATCGCCGAGGAAGTGGACGGCGAAGCGCTTGCCACGCTGGTGGTGAACAAGATGCGCGGCACGCTGAACGTCTGTGCGGTCAAAGCGCCCGGATACGGCGACCGTCGCAAGGCCATGCTTGAGGATATCGCGAAACTCACCGGCGGCGACGCCATCACGGAAGACCTCGGGATCAAACTCGAGAACGTGACCCTAAAACAACTCGGCCGCGCGAAACGCGTAACCGTGGATAAAGAAAATACCACGATCATCGAAGGCGCGGGCAAAAGCGCGGACATCACGGCCCGCATCGGCCAGATCAAGAAGCAGATCGAAGATACGGACTCCGATTACGACCGTGAGAAACTCCAGGAACGTCTCGCGAAGCTCGCGGGCGGCGTGGCGGTCATCCATGTCGGAGCCGTCACCGAAACCGAAATGAAAGAGAAGAAAGCCCGCGTCGAAGACGCCCTCCACGCGACCCGCGCGGCCGTCGAAGAAGGCATCGTCCCGGGCGGCGGCGTTGCCCTGTTACGGGCCGGCGCCGTGCTCAACACGTTGAAACTCAAAGGCGACGAGCAGATCGGCGCGGACATCATCCGCCGCGCGCTCGAAGAACCCCTCCGCCAGCTCGCGCACAACGCGGGCGACGAAGGTTCGGTCGTCGTTCAGCGCGTTATGAGTGAAAAAGGCAATGTCGGGTACAACGCCGAGACCGGGACATTTGAAGATCTCGTCGCGGCCGGGATCATCGACCCGAAAAAAGTCACCCGCAGCGCCCTCCAAAACGCCTCGAGCGTCTCGGGCCTGCTCCTTACCACCGAAACCCTCATCACGGAGATCCCCGAGGAAGAAAAAGCCCCGATGATGCCTCCGGGCGGAGGAATGGGCGGGATGGGAGGCATGGGTGGCATGGACTATTAATCCCGCCGCATTACGGCGGGATCGAGTTGAACAGGTAAAACCAAAATCATAAAGGAGACACTAAAATGAAAGTCAGACCGTTAGCAGACAGAGTCCTCGTGGAAGTGCTCGAAGCGGAATCCAAAACCAAGGGCGGCATCATCCTCCCGGATACGGCGAAAGAAGAAAAGACCGAAGGGAAGGTCATTGCGATCGGTGCGGGCAAGACCCTCGAGTCCGGCAAAGTCCAGGCCATCGAGGTTAAAAAGGGTGAACGCGTGCTGTTCGGAAAATATTCCGGCGACGATATCATGATCGACGGCGTGAAACACAAGATCCTCAAAGAAAGCGAAATTCTGGCGGTTTACGAAACCGAAAAATAAAATCCGGAAACGGCTATCGAAATCCGAAACCGTCATTTTAAAGTTGTCTCGGATTTCTAACTCAAGGAGTTCATTATGGCAAAGCAAATTTCATATTCCGAAGAAGCGCGCCAGCGGATCAAACGCGGCGTCGACATCCTCGCAAGGGCTGTCAGCGTCACGCTCGGTCCCCGCGGCCGCAATGTGGTGATCGACCGGAAGTTCGGCGCACCGCTTGTCACCAAGGACGGCGTCACCGTCGCCAAGGAGATCGACCTGAAGGACCCGTATGAAAATATGGGCGCCCAGATGGTCCGCGAAGTCGCGGAAAAAACCTCCGACAACGCCGGCGACGGCACCACGACCGCCACGGTCCTGGCCCAGTCCATCGTTTCCGAAGGTCTGAAGAACGTGACCGCGGGCGCGAATCCCATGGCTCTCAAGCGCGGGATCGACAGGGCCGCCGAGACGATCGTCGCGGCGGTAAAGAAACTTTCCAAGGCCGTCAAAGGTAAAGAGGACATCAAGGCCATCGGCGCGATCAGCGCGAACAACGAAGAAACGATCGGTCAGCTCCTCGCGGATGCACTGGAGAAGGTCGGCAAAGAAGGCGTGATCACGGTCGAAGAGGCTAAAGGCCTCAAGACCGAACTCGATGTAGTCGAGGGCATGCAGTTCGATCGCGGCTATTCGTCGCCTTATTTTGTGACGGATACGGAACGGATGGAAGTGGTCCTCAAAGAACCCTACATCCTCCTTTTCGAGAAAAAGATCTCCGCCGTAAAGGACCTCGTGCCCGTGCTTGAAAAAGTCGCGCGGCTCGGGAAACCCCTTCTCATTATTTCCGAGGATATCGAAGGTGAAGCGCTCGCTACGCTCGTGGTCAACAAAATGCGCGGCGTCCTGCAGATCGCGGCCGTCAAGGCCCCGGGCTTCGGGGACCGCCGTAAGGCCATGATGGACGACATCGCCACCCTGACCAAGGGCAAGTTCATCTCCGAAGACCTCGGCGTAAAGCTTGAGAACGTGGACCTCGACATGCTTGGCACCGCCCAGCGCGTCGTGATCGACAAAGACAACACTACGATCGTTGGCGGCGCGGGAGCCCAGAAGGACCTCAAGGCCCGCTGCGAACAGATCAAGTCGCAGATCGAAAAATCGGATTCCGATTACGATAAGGAAAAGCTCCAGGAACGTCTCGCGAAGCTTTCCGGCGGCGTAGCTGTCGTGAAAGTCGGCGCGGCGACAGAACTGGAAATGAAGGAAGTAAAGGCCCGCATCGAAGACGCCCTGCACGCGACCCGTGCCGCGATCGAGGAAGGCATCGTCCCGGGCGGCGGTGTGGCGCTTCTGCGTTCCATTTCCGCGCTCGACAACCTTAAAGTCGATGGCGACGAAGCGACCGGCGTCCAGATCGTGCGCCGCGCGCTCCAGGAACCGGCCCGCAAGATCGCACACAACGCCGGCGTGGACGGCTCCGTGATCGTGAAGAAGATCCTCGAAGGCAAAGGCGCCTTCGGCTTCAACGCGCAGTCCGGGGAGTTCTCGGACCTCGTTGAAGACAAGGTCATCGACCCCGCCAAAGTCGTGCGTATCGCGGTGGAAAACGCCTGCAGCATCGCAGGACTCATCCTCACGACCGAATGCGTTGTCGCGGACAAGAAGAAAGAACCGAAGGACGAGGACAAGAAAAAACCCTCGAACTACTCGGGCAGCATTGAATAAAGCTTAAAAATCAAAAAGCAAAGCGCAAAATTTTGGATCGCCGCGAAGCGGCCTTTTAATTTTGATCTTTAGCTTTTGAAGTTTGCATTTAAATCAAAAAGGCCGGCTTCCTTTCCAGGAAGCCGGCCTTTTTGATTGCCGTCCCGTTAACTTTTGAACGCAATCCCCTGCACGGCTGATTCGTCCAGGGCCTTGGCCTTCTCGACCAGACCCATCAGCTCCTGCCGGTAACTGTCCTTGTCCTCGGACTTGAGCCCCTTCAGCGTGTCCAGCACCTGCTGGTACGAAGCCTTATCCTTGAACTGGGACTTCCGGAGCAATAAACCGAACTCCGCCACCGCGCTCGCCTGCAGAAAATTTTCCGTGGATTGCACGGCCACAAAGGTCTGGAGCACCTGCAGCGGTTTCGTGATCAACTTGCTCTGATCGCCGTCCGGCTCCTTATAACGGAGCTTCACGGTTAAAAGCTCGCCGCTTTTCTGGACCTCGGTCTGCTGATACTTAAGAGGATCGACCGAAGCCGTTTCTTCCTTGGATCCCGCCGGCACGATCTCGTAAAGTGCCGTCACGGTGTGGCCGGCGCCGAGCTCGCCCGCGTCTTTCTTGTCGTTGTTGAAATCCTCGTTCGCCAGCGCGCGTTTCTCATAACCGACCAACCGGTATGACTTCACCTGTGCCGGATTGAACTCGACCTGGATCTTCACGTCCTTGGCGATCACAAAAAGCGTCGAGCCGAGCTCCTTCACAAGCACCTTCTGCGCTTCCATCAGGGAATCGATGTAAAAGTAGTTGCCGTTCCCCTTGTCGGCGATCTGCTGCATCTTGGAATCCTTGATGTTCCCTTCGCCAAAGCCGAGGACCGTCAGGAAGATCCCCTGATCGCGCTTCGCTTCAATAAGCCGGACCATCTCGGCATCACTCGAAGCCCCGACGTTGAAATCCCCGTCCGTCGCCAGGATCACGCGGTTGTTCCCGCCTTTGATGAAATTTTCCATAGCGACCTGGTAGGCGAGCTGGATCCCCTGCCCGCCCGCCGTCGAACCCCCTGCCTGAAGATTCTCGATCGCCTGGAGGATCTTGCTCTTTTCGGACCCCGGCGTAGACGCTAGCACCAGCCCCGCGTTCCCGGCATAGGTCACGATCGCGACTTTCTCTTTTCCGCTCAGTTGATTCGTCAGCTTCGTGAACGCCTTTTGCAGGAGCGGCAGTTTGTTCGGGTCCTGCATGGATCCCGAGACATCGATCAGGAACACCAGATTGCTCGGCGGAAGGGTCGCGGTATCGAGTTCCTTCCCCTTGAGACCGATTAACACGGTCTGGTGTGCCGGGTTCCAGAGGCACGGACCGGTCTCGGTCGTAATGGAGAACGGTTCGTTGCCGTCCGGCTTCGGGTAATCGTAGTGAAAATAATTGATCATTTCCTCGAGGCGGAGCGCATCCTGGGGCGGCATTTGCCCCTCGTTCAGGAATCGCCGGAGATTGCTGTAGGAAGCGGTATCCACATCGATCGAGAACGTGGAAAGCGGGTCGCTTATGACATTCTTGAACGACGATTCCTCAACCTTATTGTAGCCTTCAGTATTCCCAGGCTGCGTCGGAATATATCGCTGGTCCCAGGTCATTCCGCCTGGCGCTAGCCTAGAAGCCGCGGGAGCCGCGGTGCGAAACATTTCCTTGGCCCGCAATTCCGATCTTTCGGCATATCCGGAAACGACGTTCTTTGACCCCACCGATAAACTGTCCGCACTCCTCTCGGCAAGCATCGCCGTATCCGCCACGATCGGCTGCGATCTTTCAGCGGCCTTTTGGGGTCCGGCCACCGCTTGGGCCGTTTGCTGTTTTTGAAGCAAGATTTCCTTTTCTCGCTGTTCCTTTTGCATGACCTCCGGGAAATGCACGACAACCACCACCGCAAGCGCCGCGGCCACCAGCCCTCCCGCAAGCCTGACGTTGAAATGACTGAACAGATTTTTCATCGAAAAACCCTCCCTTTCACTTAGATTTTGAAGCCGTTGGCGAAAGTCCGGTGAAAGGTCTTCCGCCTCCCAATGTTTCAATGAAGAAGTTAGTTTCCTGAGCTCTGCGGCATAACGCGCATAAACCGCGTTCTCCCGGACGCTCCGCTCCGCGAGCTCCGTTTCTTCCGGCGTCGCTTCTCCGTCCACCCATGCCGAGATCGCCTGTTTGATAAGTTCTTCCTGATGACTCATGACTGCACCTCCTTGAACAGAAAACCAAGGGATTTTCTTAACTGCTCCCTCGCCCGAAAAATCAGGACTTTGACATTGGATAAGGATTGCCCCGTGATACGGGCGATTTCGTCATAAGAAAGGTCGTGATATTCCCGTAGGATCAGAACTTCCTTTTGTGGGACGGGGAGGTTTTTGACCGCGTTCCGGATATGATGGCCGATCTCTTTTTGGTGAAGCTCGTTCCCGGCCGTTGCGGGGTCCGGGATGTCCCACTCCATTTCGTTCTCCCCGGCCCCTCTCGAAAACGACAGCGAAAAAATGTTCCTGACCGCGCGAAGTTTTGAAAGGCAGGCATTTCGGGCAACTGTATAAAGCCACGTGGAAAATTTCGCATCTCGAAACGAGTAGGCGCTTTTTTTCAGCAGGCTCAGAAAAACATCGGCGGTCGCGTCTTCAGCATCCGCACGCCCACCTAAAAACCGGAGCGCGAAATTGAAGATCTTCTTCTGATACCGTCTGAAGATCTCGCCCATGGCCTCCTCCTCTCCTTCCTGATACGCCCGCATCAGCTCTTCATCACTTTTTTCCATCGTATCCATGGCTCCTTTTCTTACATCTATTAAACGCGACCGGAGGTCAAAAGTTACAAAAAAATATGGTTTTTCTAACTCTATAAGTGACGGCAGGTTACGGAAATTCTGCAGGAAGCGGATCAGAAAAAGCGCCAGACACCCTTTCCCGGCAACTCATAAAAAAAGGGACCGGCAGTCACTTCATGCCTGTCCTTGTTTTTATTGCAGGATACCGGTCTGGCAGACCTTGGCGTATTGAAGAGCGCTTTCGCGTACGGTGCGCTTGCAGGTAGTGTAATCGATGTCGATCAGGCCAAACCTCGGGCCAAATCCCTTGTCCCATTCGAAGTTATCGAGAAGCGACCAGTACAGATATCCCGTAACCGGAACGCCCTGCCCGATAGCTTTGTGGACGCTCTCAAGATGGGACCGGATAAAATCCCAGCGGACGCTATCGACCGGCGTGCAGATCCCGTTCTCCGTAACCATCACCGGCAACCGGTATTTCTTGAGTTTCATAAGGAGCTGGAAAAGCCCTTCCGGATAAATGTCCCAGCCCAAAGCATTCTTTGGGACCGGATGGTGATTGTTTTCGCAAACGTCCGCGATAAGATTCCGCAGCCCCCACGTTTTGACGTCGACAAGCTGGCGCGAATAATAATTAACCCCGATAAAATCCAGCGTTCCCCGTCGCGCGAGAGCGTCGAGATACCTTTCATTGAAAAGCTTATGACGCAAATACACGCCGATCCTGTTTTTGAGCGACTGCGTGCACGGCACGATCGCCATCATGTGCTGCGAAATACTAACAGCGGGCTTCGGCAGCTGCGTTTCTTTATAGATCCTGTGAATGAGGCGGTAGGCCTTCACGTGGGCCGACAGCATGTGCCGCTCGACGCGCAGCATCCGTCGGAGCGACTTGGCCTGCGGCGGCCATACCCCGAAAAGATACGCGTGAGAAACATAGATCGTGGGTTCGTTGATCGTGATCCAGAAATGGATGTGTTTTGCGAGAGCGCGAACCGTGCGTTCGCAATAACGTTCAAAAAGGCGGACGGCTCCGGCGCTTTCCCATCCGCCGGCACGCGCGAACCATGCGGGATTCGTAAAATGGTGGAGCGTCACAACGGGTTCGATCCCACAATCTCGAAGCGCCCGTAAAACATCGGCATAATGCCTCAGCGCTTCTTCGGAGAACTGGCCTTCCTCGGGTTCCACGCGGGCCCACTCGATCGAAAGCCGGTGCGCATTATGATGGAGGTTTTTGGCGAGATCGAAATCCTGGCGGAACAGCTCGTAGTGGCGGCAGGCCTGGCCGGAATTTTCCTTGCCGGCGGCCTTTTCCCATTCCCACCAGTCGGAACAGACATTGTCCCCCTCCACCTGGTAGGCCGCCGTCGCGGCACCCCAAAGAAAACCCTCCGGAAATTTCATCATGCGAAAATTGTACCACAGAGAACGCGGAGACAACAAACCCCACCCGGACCTCTTGAGCTTCGACGCACTTGTCTTATAGAACAGGAACAGTTAGATTACCCGCATGCATTCCTTGTTCAAACAGATCCACAAGACTTACCGGATGGCGGGCCACCACGAACGCAGCATCGTATTACACAATTTTGCTTCGCTCTCGGTCCTGCAAGCGATCACCTACATCCTTCCGATCATCATCCTGCCGTACCTGTTCCGGACGCTCGGACCGGCGAAATTCGGACTGATCGCGTTCGCGCAGGCTTTCATCCAGTACTTTATGATCCTGACAGATTACGGATTCAGCATTTCGGCAACCAAGGAGATCTCCCTTTACCAGCACCACCAGGCGAAGGTCAGCGAGATCTTTTCGTCGGTCATGATCGCGAAGGTCTTTCTCGCCATGATCAGTTTTTTGATCATCGCGAGCATGGTCTACTTCCTTCCCCGATTCCGTCAGGACTGGGAGGTCTATGCGCTGAGCTTCGGCGCCGTCATCGGGAATAGCCTTTTCCCCGTCTGGCTTTTCCAGGGAACGGAAAAAATGAAGCACATCGCCGATATCAATATCCTCGGCGGGATCATTTTCGCGATCTCGATCTTCTTCTCGGTGAAAGGGCCCGGGGATTACCTGATGGTCCCGCTGATCAACTCCGTCGTGATCATGATTACGGGGCTGCTCGGCCAATTTATCGCGTTCCGGACGCTGGGCGTTTCCTTCCGGTTCCCCGGGCATAAAACCATGCGCCAGCAACTGCGGGCGGGATGGGACGTCTTCATCTCGAACGTAGCGATCAACGCCTACACCACGACCCGCATTTTCGCAATCGGCCTTCTGACGAACAATACCATCACGGGATTTTATTCGATCGCCGAAAAGATCGCGTCCGTCTGCCAAACGTTCCCGCTGGCCTCGTTCTCCCAGGCGCTCTTCCCGCGGCTGAGCAAGATCTATCACCGGAGTAAACGCCGCGCTTTCCAGTTCATGGAAAAGATCCAGCTGATCACGATCAATATCTCCCTGATCTGTCTCCCGCTCATTTTTTTCTTCGCAAGGGATATCATCCGCCTCGTTTGCGGTAAAGATTACCCGATCGCAGCAACTTCCCTGCGGCTTTTGCTGATCTCGGTCCTCTTCATCAGTTCGAACGCCTTCCGGGTCCAATTCCTGCTCGTCTCCGGAAAAACCCATATCTATTCGAGGATCCACGTTGTCATGGCCATGTTCGGCCTGCCCCTGATCTTCCTGATGATCTCCTCGCTGTCCTACATAGGCGCGGCGATCGCAACGATCCTCATTGAAGCCGGCATTTTTACCGTCACTTATTTCACCGTCAAACGTGTGAGGTTTTCCTGACATGAGAGCGCTTCCAATCCTTATTACCGTCCTCTGCATCTTTGTAATCGCCTACCGCTACTACAGCGCGTTCCTCGCCAGCAAAGTATTGGCCCTCAACGGTTCGACGCTCACGCCCGCCCACCGCCTTCGTGACGGACAGAATTATGTCCCAATGTCAAAGTGGGTGCTTTTCGGCCACCATTTCGCTGCGATCGCGGGCGCGGGCCCTCTGGTCGGTCCGGTACTTGCGGCGCAGTTCGGTTTCATGCCGGGCCTTCTCTGGATGGTGATCGGTGTTGTGCTCGGCGGTGCCGTCCACGATTTCGTGATCCTTGTCATGTCGGTCCGGCAGAATGGGGAATCCCTTGCCGAGGTCACGCAGGCCGAGCTCGGGAAAACGGCCGGCACAGCCTGCGCCATATCGATCCTTTTCATCATTCTTGTCGCGCTTGCCGGACTCGGTTTTGTCGTGGTGAACGCGCTCGCCGAAAGCTCCTGGGGAACGTTCACGATCGCGGCCTCGATCCCGATCGCGATCCTGATGGGACTTTATATCTTCGCGTGGAACAAAGGCTCGCATCAGGCGGTACAGATCGCAACCGTCGTAGGCGTCGTAACGCTCATGGCGGCGGTCATCTTCGGCAAATGGATCCCCGAGATCCCCGCCCTGAACCAGATCTTTCTGCTCGACCGGAAAAGTATCATTATCGCCATGGCGATCTACGGTTTCGCGGCCTCGGTGCTCCCGGTATGGCTACTCCTCGCCCCGCGTGATTACCTGAGTTCTTATATGAAGATCGGCACCATCCTGTTTCTGATCGGCGGCATCGCGGTCGTCAATCCGCGAATCGAGTTCCCCGCTTTCACAGCCTTCGTGAACGGCGGCGGCCCGATCGTCCCGGGAAGCGCGTGGCCTTTTTGTTGCATCACGATCATGTGCGGCGCGATCTCGGGATTCCACGCCCTCGTGTCATCCGGGACAACTCCCAAAATGATCGCCAACGAACTCCATACGCGGGCGATCGGCTACGGCGCCATGCTGACCGAAGCCGTTGTCAGCATCGTCTGCCTGATCGCGGCCTGCAACCTTCATCCTGCGGATTATTACGCGATCAACGTTTCCCCCGAAGTGTTCAAGACGCTCGGCATGACCCCCGTTTCGCTTGGAGATCTAACGCGCCTGATCGGAGAACAAAATCTCGCGGGACGAACGGGCGGCGCGGTGTCCCTCGCGGTGGGCATGGCACAGATCTTCGGCGCGATCCCGGGCCTCGCGGGGCTCATGAAATATCTCTATCACTTTATCATTATGTTCGAGGCGCTTTTTATTCTGACCACGGTTGATGCGGGGACAAGGATTGCGCGATTCATCCTGCAGGAACTTATGGGAGGCACCCACAAACGATTCAAACGCACCGATTGGCTTCCGGGAAACCTTCTGGCAAGCCTGCTCGTCGTGCTGGCTTGGGGATTTTTGATATGGAACGCGAGCATTAATACGATCTGGCCGATGTTCGGGATCGCGAACCAGCTGCTGGCGTCAATTGCGCTCGCCGTCGCCACGATCGCTCTCATCTCATCCGGAAAAGCCCGCTATGCGTGGACCACGGCCATCCCGATGGTTTTCGTAACGGTGACGACTCTGACCGCAGCCTATCAGATGATCACCCGACATTACTGGCCGAAGACCGCGACGCCTTTCATGGTGAATTTTAATATCACGCTGATCGTGATCATGACCCTTTGTGCATTCGTTGTCTTCGCCTCAGCGGTCCGGAAACTCCTGACCCGCACGCCCCTACCGCCGACGGACGGAACCACCCCCTATCCTCCACAAGCCCCCGACCTCAGCGATTAATAAACCCTTACATCCCCCAACCCGCGGCATGGGTTTTCAGGTATTGCAGGAAAAGCCATGCCACATAGGCGCTGGCCCGTTGGTCCGGATGTTTGTCCGCTGCGTTCCTCATTTGCGCCCATCCCGAAGGCGCCGTAGGAAGAGTATCCAAAACATCCACGGGCAAGTCTTTAAAAAGTTCGTCGGTCCGGTCTGTCGCATCCCATCTCCAGTCGATCACCATGAAATGCGCGCCCCCCGATTCACTCACCCGTTTCATCTCCTCGATGATCCGCTTCGTAAGTCCGACCGGTTCGGGCGGGAAAAAACGGAACATCCGCCCCACGCGCATCAAAAAGAGATCGATCAACCGGGAACTTCTGTATTCCGTGTAAGGAACAGCCGGTTTTTCCAGAACCAGATCCTTGCCGTTCCATTTCAATAACGGCTTTGTCCCCGGAAACCGGTTGCCGCCATGCACCAGCCGCCGGTCATGGTTGCCGTTCCTCACAAGATGGTCTTCGACAAAAGTATAGACCACAAGCTTCGCATTGAACTGCGGCAGATACCGTTTGAGGGCCAGCAAAGCCTGGTCAGAACCGTACCCCTGGACGCCAAGGTTCACGATCTGGTAGGGCATGTGCGGAATCGCGGCAATCTGCCCCACGAAATTCTCCTCATAAAACAAGGCGTGCCCCATCGTATAGGAGCACCCGATGAAAAGGATCGAGGGTTTCGCCGGATCGAGCCGGTACCCTTGAGACGGCACCCGAATCCCGTGATCGTCGATATAAATATCCACGAACCGCGGCGGGCCGAACTGCATTTGGACGGCGAGCCCCGGGATATACGACCATCCCAGTTCCTTGTCAAAACGGGTAACTGGAATCTCACCGGGACCTTCGATGGAAGGATACGGTACCTGCAAAACGCGACAAAGAAGCTCGAGTAGAATAAAAACAACCAACAGTCCGGTAACGATCGCAACCGGGACCGCCCCCACCTTCAGGACCCTTTGCATTTTTGGCGGGATCACGACTTTCGCTCGCTTTTTTCCCAACTTTCCACCGGACCTCGGACGATCCTGAAAAGCGGGTGGCTGCGGATCTTATCCTGTTTTTGTGAGACAATATTCCGATATCGCGCGGAAGAACGTTTCTTCAGCTTCGCGCAAAGCCACCCGAATTCATAACTCAGCTGTCCTTCCGTGACGAGAATTTTTTTCAAGGTCCTCCCACGTCCGATCTTTTTCCGGTCAAAACAGTAACCTCTCCGACAGGATTCTTCCCATACGGAAAAAAGATAGGCCGCAATGGCCTTTCGGGGATACGGATGGGCCTTGAAACGTTCCAGCTGGGGATGGTTTCGGTAACCGCGTGTCTTGCCACGCAATACCTTCTGAGCCAGCAACGCCTCCCGCCAGAGCGCCACGAGCCCCTGCGGATCAAGATATCCGGGATGGAGGCTCCAGAGGCGCATAACGCCTTATCTCCCGGACGTTTGCGCGTGAGAATGCGGACGCTTCCGGCGGTGCAACAGATCGCAAATGAAAAAGGCTACGACCGAAGCAACAATCAATGAAACCGTCTTGTCGAGGATCTCGACATACAGGGCCTCATTCCAAGACGCGATCCGCCGGTTGTGATCGATCCTCAAAAAAAACTCGTAGACCGGGAGCGTTTCCGGCGCGGGACCGAAACTAAAAACCGCCCTGACCAGCTTTGTCAGGACCCCGGTCACGATCCCCGAGATCAAAATACCCGTCAGGAGCATTTTTAGAACGATCTGACCGAACAGATCTTTTTCAAGAAGCGGCAGCAGAAGGTTCTTGTTCTTCGTGAACGGATCGAACATGGTCACGGCCTCCGATGGGAGATAGATGATCGTTTTGGAGAGACTAAACTTTTCTCTTCTCCGACGCAAACAAAAAAGCTCCGGTCCCCCAGAGCCTATAACGATCGGGACTCGTCAACTCAGATTTTCGGCGCTGTAACGCGCGATAAGCCCGGTGCGTAAAGCGTGCCGGTAGACTTTCACAAAATACCCGTAGGCCAAAAAAATATACCCCACGGCGAGACAGGCGCCCAGAACAAGCGCCCCCCCGGAAACCCCGCCGCCGGCTACGATCTTCCTGAGTCCTTCAAAGACATAAGAGGGCGGCAAAATATTCGCGATCCACTGCATCCATTGGGGTAGCATCGACACGGGGTACAGGACTCCGGCAAAAGGAGAGACCAGCGCCGGGATCGGCCAAATGAACCATTCTGAAGCCGGACCGAAGCGAAGCACCAACGCGCATCCCAGGATCCCCAGGGCGATACCAAAAAGAAACAGCACCAGCAAGAACGGGATCACCATGAGGCCGTAGACAAAAACCGACAGATGGAACCAGAAAGTCGCGATCAAAAGCATCGCAACCAGGCCCACCACACTCGTTGCCATACTCGAAAGCACCAGCCCGCTGACATATTCCGGGATCAGAAGCGGGGTGGCAAAAACATTGAGAAAATTGCGGGACCAGACGTCCTCGAAGAACGCCATCGTCACACCTTGCATGATCCGGATAAAAAAATCCCACAGAAGCACGGCCCCCAGAAGCGCCGGAACAAAATTAAAACCCGGCGAGGCAACGGTATTGAGATAGCGCGTCAAAAATCCCCACAGGACCATATCAACCGCAGCCCAAGCAAAAAGCGGGACCACCCGCGCGAGACTTCCTCGGATCAGATAATACTGGCGAAGCATCACCGCGAGAATGCGCCCGAACGACATGCTAACGGCCCTCCAGACTGAGCGGTTCACGCGCAACGGCAATAAACAGCTCTTCGAGCGTCCTCTTCCCGTGTTCCGCGGGCAAGGCCTTCGGGTCCCCTTCAAGAAGGATCCTACCGTGCGAAAGAAAAAGCACACGATCGCAGATTTCCTCGACCTCGTACATATTGTGCGACGTCCAGAGCACCCCTCCGGCTTCCCGCGCTGAAAATTCACGGACCCTGGCACGAATGTCCTGTGCCGTAGAGGGATCGAGCGATGCGGTCGGTTCGTCCAGCAAAAGAAGGGGCGGACGGTTCAGCATCGCCTTGGCAAGACTGGCCCGCGTCTGCTCGCCCGAAGAAAGGACCCCGTATTTTTTATCCCGGAATTTTTCAAGATCGAACATCTTCAAAAGCTCTTCCAGGCGCTCGGAAAGGTTTCCCACCCCGTATAAAAGACCGAAGATCTTCAGATTTTGAAATACGGTGAGATTGCCGGGAAGCGGCGCGTAAACGGCCGCAAAATTGGTCCTCTGGATCGCCCGGGAACGCTCGGAAGCGAGGTCGATCCCTTCAATGTGGATCGTTCCCTCGTCCGGATCCAGAATGCTGAGGATCATATTGATCGCGGTCGTTTTCCCGGCCCCATTCGGGCCGAGGAGCCCCACGATCTCATGGCGATTCACATCAAAAGAGATCCGGTCCACCGCGACAAGGTCTCCGTAGACCTTGCGCAATCCCCCGACCGAAAGAATTTTTGAGGCAGACATAGCCGGGATTATATACCCCTCCCTTTCAAATCTCAATTTCACGACCTAAACGGAGCCGTGCCAATAAAAAAGCCGGAGACCCGACCCCAAAGGGTCTAACTCGTTAAGGTCTTCGGCTTCCCCACGCAAACACTTCTTGTCCCGCAGCAAAAAAGGGATCTATATGTTTCTCATAAACCAAAAATGCCGTTTGTAAGCTTTACGGATGACAAAACCCGCTTCCTTCAAAAATGTAATGGAACCCTGCCGCTCCTCATCGTCATGCCATTCCAGAAATATGTTTTTGACCTTTTTTAGGCTCTCGACGGCACCGCGGAACATCGGCACACCGCTGCCTTCAATATCCACTTTAAGAAGATCGATCGCGGGAATCGAATGACCCCGTAAACAATCATCCAAAGTCACCAACCGCACGCTCCTCCGGTGGGCGCACTCCCCGCCTCCCGCAATACTGTTGCCGCCAAACAGAGGATCGTTGAATTTGACCTCCAACGCGCTTCCGCTCTCCGCCGCAAGCGCCGCGGTCACCGAAAAATAGTTCTTTTTGAGAGATTCCGGAAGGGACTTCACCGTAAAATCATGCGCCTCCTGCATCATATCCACGCCATAAACGGTACTCTTAGCGTTAAGATAAAGCCACCATCGCACCGTCACCCCCACATTAATGCCGCAATCCACGATCACGGGCGCTTCCGCCTCCCGAAGCTCCTTTTCGATCAACGGATCCCGGAGCGAACCTTGGAAAATGTTGTCCCGTATGTTAAGGATCTCTTCCTTATGGGTCACAAGCCCGAAGACCGGAAGCTTCAACGGTAGTCCATAACGCGGATGTTTTTTCACGCGTTGGAAATAGATCGTGTTTTTCAGACCAAATTTCCCGCAAAAATCAAATAGCGTCATGAATTTATTATGGTACATAGCCTCGAACCGTCCGGGTTTTCAACGGTGAAGAAAGGAACGTTAAATGATCGCGCTGGATTATATTATAAATTTGAAACGCCCGCCCTGATTTTCAGCAAAGGTCCGCAAAAACAAAAAAACGGGATCCGTTCAAGCAAGGATTGTTCTTCTTAATTACTGTTCCAGAATAGTAAACGGGTTTCTTCTTATACATCATGCGGCTGTTCTGTTTTTTGGGAGAGGGCTTTTGCTCCGGCCGGCCGGTTACGCTCCGTTCCCGCGAGACCGCCTGCCTCCGGAGCCACCCCGCCCCAACCGGTCCGTTAAAAGACCGGAGGGTTGGAGCAGCCCATAAGCTGCAGAAAAGGTTCCTGCTTAGCGGCCGGCACTCTTGCGTTTTGCAAAGCAATCTTTGCAATACACCGGACGGTCTTCACGGGGCTTGAAGGGGACTTCGCATTCTTTTTTGCATTCCGCGCAGTTCGCTTTGTGCATTTCACGCGGCTGCCTGTTGAAACCACCACCCTGATCAAATGCCATATTTGTTTCTCCTTTTGGTTGCCTTACGTTGAAAAACTTTGAACCGGAACTTCCCGAAAAATCTCCGCCCTTAATCCTCCACAGCCCTTTCGAGAGCGGCAAAAACCAACGGATCGGATTTGGACATTTTCATAAGGCTCTTCTCGACCTTGGAAACCGCTTCCCGAAGCGTGATCTTGAATGAACACGCCAACTCTCCTACAAGACCCCTGACCGAATGCTCAAGCAATTGCCGCTTCCTCTGATCTCTCGTCTTCAGCTTGTCCGCCGAGAAAGAAAGGATGTTCCGGGCAAGGACCCAGGCTTGGTCGGTTTCTTCCGTGTCGGTGCGACCCGACTTGAGGTAATCCAGGATCTTGTTCGCGGCCTTACGGGAAACGATCCGATGGAACCCTGAGACCTCGAGGTCAGACGCCGGAACGAGAAAACGCACTTTCATTCTGCTCATCGTGCGCGGGACAATCGAATAGCCGGGAGTCTTCCCCGCCCGATCCCGGCCGATCAACCGTTCCACCCGGCATAAACCATGCGCCGCGTGGAAAAGAAGATCCCCTTCAACAATCTTTGATGATTTCATGGATAACTCTTTCTAGGTCCCCTGGATCGGAGAAACCCCGACGGCCGTTTCAGAAGGTCCGACTTCGGTCATATCCTGCCCGGGAACCTGCATCTTCTTATTCAGGCGTTTATTCCTCTTATCTTCCTGCTTTTTCTTCCTTAATTCTTCCTTCCGCCTTTTATCACCACGGAAATTCTGTCTCATGGAAATCCTTCGTCTGAAAAACGCCTGACCCCGTTGCTACGGGCAAAAGTTGGGTAGAGAGTGAGAAGTGAAATCACGCAAAACGGGTCTATTTTAGCACGCTTCCCCCAATGCCCCTAACCTTATAATTTCAGCCCCAAAAACGTCCGGACAAAAAACGTTTGTGACTGATCTTCGAAAATGTGTTCAGAGGGCTTTTTTTATATTTCTTGGGAGTGTAAAAATGAACCGGCTGCCTCTCCCGCCATCGCTTTCCGCCCAGATCCTGCCCTTCTGCAGTTCGATAAGCTCTTTGGCGATTGAAAGGCCCAGCCCCGTGCCATCCTGCCTTTCGGAATTAATACGTACGAATTTATCAAAAACCTTCTCTAAAAATTCGGCCGGAATGCCGGGCCCCGTATCTTCGACCTCAACACGCAGTTCCGCCGGAGTCCCTTTCACCCTCACCGTAACAGATTCGCCGGGCGGCGTATATTTGATGGCATTGGTCAAAAGGTTAACGACCACCTCACCTAACTTGCCGGGATCTGCGCGAATCTCGCCGACCCCGGGCTCGATCTCCATTTTAAAGACCAGCTGTTGCTTTGAAATCTGGCTCAAATACGGGATCACGATCTCTTCTAAAAAAGATGCGACGGCGAACGTTTCTTCCTGAAGGGTAAGGTTCCCCGCTTCCGCCCGGGCAAGCTTCAAAAGATCCCCCAAAAGCCGGATGAGCCTATCCACAGTCCGCTTTCCCGCCGCAAGGCATTCTTTTTGCTCCGCATTTATTTTTCCGACCGTTTCGCTACCGACAATATCCAGCGATTCCCTGATGATCCCGAGAGGCCCTCTTATCTCGTGAGAAGCATTGGCCACAAAAGCTTCCATCTTCTGAATCAATTTCCTTTCTTTCTCGGTCGCCTCCCGCAAAGATTCCTCGGCCTTTTTCCGTTCCGTAATATCCCGAATGATCGCCTGATAACGCCCTTGCCCGTCAATCGTGAAAGCCCGGATGCTAATTTCAACGGGAAATTTCCTGCCCCCCTTCGTCTGATGCACCGTCTCAAAAAGCGTCTTTCCGGTATCCCCCAGAGCTCTGATCTGCTCGAGGAACAGGTCTCTGGCTTCCGGGGCGCGCAATTGAGGCGCGTACATGCCGAACAACTCTTCGCGCCGGTATCCGTACACATCCGCAACACGCTCGTTGGTCTCTATAAATTTAAAGTTTTCGTCGAGAAGAATGATGAAATCATTGGCATATTTCGTAAGATAAGAGAGGCGCGTAGCGACGGCTCGGGCCTCCGCTTCATTGATCTTACGTTTCGCGACCTCGGCCGATAGCTGCGCATTAGCCTCGGAAAGCTCGGCGGTTCTTTCTCTCACTTTTTTTTCAGCTTCCGCGCCCGCCCGTTCGAGGAGATTTTTGTGTTGTTTGTTTCGTTCGCTTAGCGCGCTTATCAAAAACGCGATCACCAGGAACATGACGGAGCGGATCCCGTCATTCACGATGTTGGGAAAGTTCAGATCTGTAAAAAAATGGACCCCCAAAAGCTGCACCACCAGCAGCAGCACCACCCAAAAAACTTTTCTCCCCCACCAGATGGCCGCCAGGGTGATCGGGATGTAGAACAAGTGGGTAAAAATAATCTCCGTTTTAACGACCAGGTGGAAATAGTAAATGCTTGCGGAAACGACCGCGACAAAGACAAGAATGGTGATTATTTTGATTATTTCTTTTCGAGTGCGCCGTTTTTCAGTCCGAAAACTTCCGGGGGGCGCAACGGTCACGGCGGGGGGAAGGGGCGTTAATTCTGGATTGCTCTTCGAAAAATTCATCGCAGCACCTCGAACGAGGGATTTTTACAGCGGCGCTGAGTTGTTAATATTCTACTCCTCCCCTTATAGATAGGATATCTTTTTGAAGGATTTTTTAGGCGCCCTCCTAATGCGTTGTAACTCTATTAATCATAATGACTTAGACCGGCTCCGGACGCAAAGGAAGACTTGTTATTTGGGGGAATCAAAAAGCGTAACGTGGGGATTGTGTTCCTGGAAATTATTCAGGGTCCACTCGCTCAGGAAAAGGAGGGCCCTTCTCCCTTGTTCGTCCCGCACCAGACCGACGCCGTAGGAAAGAGAATCGGCAAACTCCTGATCATTTAAACCGGATTTCGCCCACCGGAGGATCTTCCAGGGAAGCATCTCAAGCTGGGACTCAGCGCCGTATTCCTCCCTCAACCGGTACTGCAGGACTTCGTACTGAAGCGGCCCGACGGCCCCGAGAAGCGCCGTATTCGGGTTAAACGGTTTGATCCAGCTAAATACCTGAACGATGTCCTCGGCCAAAAGATGCTCCAATCCTTTCCGGAACGGTTTGTACTTCGCCGGCGAAGGATTATGAATTTGGGCAAAGCACTCGGGAGCGAACCGAGGGATCGCATTAAAAACGACCGACGGGTCTTCGCTGATCGTGTCCCCGATACGGAAATCCGATTTAACGGCGAATCCGATAATGTCCCCCGGATAAGCTTCATCCACCGTTTCGCGGCTTTGTCCCAAAAGCGTATGAGACCCTGTGATCCTGATCTTTTTCCCGGTCCTCGTGTGATACACATCCATATCCCGGAAGAATTTTCCGGAGCAGATCCTCAGGAAAGCGATCCGGTCGCGATGCATCGGGTTCATATTGGTCTGGATCTTGAAAATAAACCCTGAAAAATCCTTCGCAGCAACGGGGATCGCGCGATCCCCCGCTTTCCGTTCGGCCGGACCCGCGGAGTACTGGATGAACCCGTCCAACAAAAGCTGGACCCCAAAATTATTCGCGGCGCTTCCAAAGAACACGGGAGTGGTTTCGCCTTTGAGCACGGCCTCGGGAGAAAAACCCCCGTGCGCCCCGCCCAGGATCTCCAAAGCGTCCGCCGCTTGGCGGTATTCCTGTTCATCAACGACCTTCTGGACCTCGGGGTCCGCAAAGCCATGCGTTGAAACCGGAGCCATGTAAGCGCCTCCGGGAACCTTTTTGAAAAGATGGACCTGGTCCCGCAAGCGGTCATAAACCCCCCGGAAATCTTTCCCGCTTCCGAGCGGCCAATTGACGGGATACGCATGGATCCCGAGCACGCTTTCGAGTTCGTCAATCAAAGCCAGCGGGTCCAGGATCGGACGGTCCAGTTTATTCATGAACGTGAAGATCGGGATCTCACGGTGCCGGCAGATCTCAAAAAGCTTGCGGGTCTGGCTCTCGATCCCCTTTCCGGCATCGATCACCATCACCACCGCATCGACCGCCATTAACACGCGATAGGTGTCTTCCGAAAAATCTTTATGGCCGGGGGTGTCGAGCAGATTGACGCGCCAGGGACCGTAATCAAATTGGAGAAGGGTCGAACTGATCGAAATACCGCGCTTTTTCTCCATCTCCATCCAGTCAGAAGCCGTTTCGCGCTCCTGTTTGCGCGCGGTCACGGAACCGGCCAGCTGGATCGCGCCTCCGTAGAGAAGGAACTTTTCCGTCAAGGTGGTCTTGCCCGCGTCCGGATGCGAAATAATCGCGAACGTACGGCGTCTCAGGATCTCGTCTTTCAAAATACCGGTCTGCATCACAAAAACTCCTTAAGAAATACTCTGAACTTTCCAGCCCCACGCGGGCAACGGAGGAGGGATTATATCGAAGACCGGACATAAAGGCGAGCAAACGCTTAAGGCCGAAGCCCCGGCCGGAGGCGCAGAAACGATGAAGTTTCTGACAAGAACCGAGCAATCTTCGGTCTGTTTCAGAAGTCGTGTACGACCTTCAGCTTGGATCCCGTAAATTTTAGCTCGGTGACACTCCCCGGATCCGTTGCCGTCGCCTTTTTTTCCTGAAGTGTCCGCGAGCATCCCCAAGCAAGAATGCTCACCAGAAAAAAACAGATGAAACCAAGGGTGATCTTTTTCATAGAGATTTCCTTCCCAAAAAATTTTTTCTGACACAAAAAGGCCCGGCCGCAGGATCGCAACGTCGCACCGGATTTTTACACAGACTTATCAAAAGAAGACGACCGTCAGGAGAAGAAAAAGCGGGAAAAGGATCCCGACCGACCACAGCATGTACCCGAAGAAACTCGGCATTTTCCAGTCCATATGTTCCGCGATCGAGCGGATCATAAAGTTCGGCGCATTTCCGATGTAGGTGCACGCGCCGAAAAAAACGGCGCCCGCGCTGATTGCCAAAAGGAACGGCTCCGGCATCCCGAAAAACGGACCGCCGAGCCTCAGACTCTTGCCCAGCGTGGCAAACGTAAGATATGTTGGAGCATTATCAAGGAAGGACGAGAAACATCCGGTCGCCCAGAAGAATTGCCAGGGCCGGGTCAAGCCAAGCTCCGCACCCCGGGTCTGCAAAAGAAGCAGCGCCGGGACCATCGTGATGAAGATCCCGAGAAAAATGGTCGCCACTTCCAGGATCGGGCTGTAGTGAAAATCATTCGCCTCCCGGTAACGTTTGGGGGTGATCCAGAGCGAAACAAGCGTCGTAACAAGCAGAAGCTGGCTACGGTACGGCGACGGAATGAACACTGCCCCGACAATGACCGCGAAGCAGAGGAGGTTCCGCTTTCCGTTCAAGCGGAAAGTGTCCGGGATATGCGGGATCAGTGTCCTGGAATGTTTTTGGATGATATAGCTATCGAGGCAGTAAAAGATCCCGAGCAAAGTTCCGACCGTCATCAGCCAAAGCGGAAAAAGTTTCAAGGTCCAGAAGAACGGAACACCCCGGAGGAATCCGAGAAAGAGCGGCGGATCACCGAGGGGGGTCAGCGCGCCGCCGATATTGCCGACCAGAAAAATAAAAAAGATCGGAAGATACGCGTGATGCTTCCGGTGCGCGTTCGCCCGGAGAAGCGGACGGATCAGAATCATGCTGGCGCCTGTCGTTCCGACAAAGTTGCTAAGCACCGCGCCGGTCCCCAGAAGAAGCGTATTGGCGAGCGCCGTGCTTTTAAACCCCCCCTCGATCCAAAGTCCCCCGGAAACAATGAACAGGGACCCGAGCAGAATGACAAACGAAATATATTCTTCGAGGCTGCCCCATAACGCGTGAGGAGAGTTCTTCAGGCATAGAAGGATGATCGGGATCGAAAAAGCGAGGGAGACTAGGGCCTGATTTTTAAGCGAATGCCAGAATTTTTTTGCCGCAAGCGGCAGGACCGCAATCGAAAGAAGCAGGCCGGCAAAAGGCGCGGCCATCCAAAGTTCCGGGACCCAACTGTTTTCCGTCACCGCCTGAAACCCTCTTCTCTGCCCGCGTTGTTTATCATGGCCTAGATACTAAATAAGATGATATCCGATTGCAAGGGATGTCGATGGTTGGAGCGGCACAGCCGAAACGCGCGTCTCTAAAAGAGACGGCTCGCCGGCTCATGCCCTTAGAAAAAGGAACGATCCCGGACTCTCCGGAGGAACTTCGACCGGATCTTTAATCGTGCTACTTCTAGCTTTCTTAAAAAAAACGAAAAAATTGGAGGACCTTCTTAAGCAGATAGCATTTATCATCCATAAGATATTCGAACTGGCGCGTACAAATACATCCGCTGCAGCTCTTTCTCAGGCGCTGGAATATCGCATCCCTCCCGCTATGCTTATACAACTTACCGATATTTTTATAGGTATAACCGGGGATGGCGGGCGTCGCATTACAGATACAGATTTTCCCGTCCGGGAGAACCTCGAGATAGTACGTCCCCGCATTGCAAGCCCACTTCATAGAGGAATTTGCCTGACTGCAATGACGGATAGAATCATCCACCGTCTTTTCGGAATTCACAATGGGTGAACCGGACTTCGCCATCAATGACTTGACCTTCAGAAAAGCATCCTTCAGCTGTTGCCTTTGGTGTTCGTTCACGGCAAGTTCGGGGTCGTAAGCGCGAATATTGTTCTCATCTGTGCTTTGACCGATCTCCATAGGATAAAAACCGATGAGGACGCGATTCTCGACGGCAAAAGCGTAAAGATCCTCCACTTCGGTAACATTAGCGGGCTGCAAAATGGTGGTGAGCACCAGTCCGCATCCGAAAGGCCTGGTGAGACGGGACGCCGCTTTGATATTATTTAGAACTTTCTCAAAATACGATTTGTTTTGAAGCCCGTTAATGATCAAGAAGGATTCGTAGTGCAGCGCGTCAAAGGAAATAAAAATATCATCCACCCCGGCGACCAGCAGCTTTTTCAGAAGAGATTCTTCAAGTAAAAAACCGTTGGTTTGCAATCGCGTATTGAACCCGTGCCGCTTAAAAATACTCACGACCTCCGCTATATCTTTTCGCAGCAACGGCTCTCCCCCCGTCAGAGCGATGCTTTTAAGTCCTACCTTTTTCAGATTTCTCGCCAAAACGTCTAACTCACCGAGAGACAGCTCACCCTCAGGGCGACACGCATCCTTCCAAACCCTGCATGCACGGCATCTGAAATTACACCGCCGGGTCACTTGAATATGCGCGTGATAGGGACGCTTTAATATTTTCGCAAAAAATAGCAGGTAAAGAGCATACTGCGCTTTCAACCATAGGGACTGCAGTTTCATTTTGATCCTACTCCTCAAATCTTGTTCCGCTATACTCGTTAAGGCCTTTCATGATAACGATTAAATAAAAACACGCAACGTAAAATCCCAAAACAGGTTTAACTTAAAAATATCCGCGATCAAACAAAAAGAGGCCGTGCGCCGAGCCATCCTCGGGCCTCATTTGCCGCAATGGCCATGGGCAGAGGAATCCCACGAAATAAAATAATAAAATTATTTACAATCGCGCTTTCAACGCTTATGTTGAATCTTGGGAACCATAGAACTTTCCGTATGGGATTAATTTAAAATTTACATGCCGAAATACTAACAGCAAAGAAAAATGACCGGCCACCTAAAGAAAATTTCAAGACCTGCCTTTTATTGTTTTTATTTATCAGGCGTAATGTTCATTCTATTGAGCCGTCTTTTGTTCATTTTAAATCTCTTAAAACCTCGATTTTCCCCGATCACGATCATTGCGAGTATTTTCTTTTTTGATAAATATTTCATCGAGCTGATCGTCACTCTGTTGGCCGGCATCTGGCTAATCAACGGTCGTTGGTTTTGTCGAATCTTGGCTTATATTTTAGCCTGCGGGTTCATAATAATTTCCACGTTCCAATATGTCGTGATCCAACGTACCGGAAATTTCTTTCCTCATTTAGCGCTAGAAAACATTTTTCATATTAGCCTCGTTATCAACGGGCCCAACGTAATCGCCTTGGGCGGCATCGTTCTAACATGCGTTTTGTTTTTGTTGCTTACCGAAACGCTTTTTAAACAGCCCGCTTCCGGTAAATTCCTGGTTATGATTTCGGTCCTATTATCAATGGCTGGTTTAACGCTTGTCTCGGGAAACCGATGGCTACCTCATGAAGTTCTCGCACAGCGAGCTTTTTATCTTGAGGCTAACGACATGAAACAATTCGCTCCGGCGGCTGCTCTTTATGCGGAATTAGTGCGGAAAAAAGATGCGATCATCGATTTAACGTTTTCGAAAGAAGAACTCCAGGAGTTGAGAAAATTCGGATTTTCCTATAATCCAAATAGTCGCTACCCGCTCATGAAGTATAAAACGCCTTCGCAAAAAATACCTTTTGAATTGAAAACTTTAGGGCAAGGCCCTCCCAATGTTATTGTTTTTTTCTCGGAAGGTCTTTCGAATCGGGCGCTAAGTGTTGACAACTCTAACTTTCCAGAAATTACTCCCAATTTGGTGGATTTCGCCAAAAACTCCATGGTGGTTCAGAATTATTTTAACCATACAGCGTCCACCTATAGAGGCTTACTGGGTCAGCTATGTTCTTTTTATCCAGCAAGTGAATGGTCTGATGACAGCCCAAATATGAGAAAAACAAATTATTTTTCTATCACGCAAATTTTTAAGCATAATCACTACCAAACAATTTTCCTGACCCCTCATTTTGAGGATTATCATCTCGATAAAATGATGCAACATTTAGGATTTGATCAAGTCTTGTCGGGAAAAATTTTGTTAAGGGAATTCTTAGCTGACCTCAAACCATCGGGAAACGCCCTTTCCGATCATCAACTTTACAACGCAGTCATCGAATTATTAAAACGCCGTGCTAGAGAGCCGCAAACAGATAAACCGTTTTTTCTCGCCATGTATAGCCTAGGCACACATGCATGGTTGGATAGTAAGGTGGACGGAATAACCTATAAGAACGGTAGGAACAATGCGTTAAATACGATTCATAATTTGGACGACGCATTTGGCAAATTCTGGCAATATTATAAAAACTCGCCCTATGCAGATAACACGATGGTTATTTTTACAGCGGACCATGCTCATTTTTATGATGAATCTTATCTCCAGGCCATTCGGTCGTCCGCCCAGACTGACTATCAGCGAATATTTGCAGATCGCATTCCTTTAATCATTCATGATCCCTTTCGGAACCTACCCAAAAGTTATAACGCTTGGAATTCCACATCCGTCGATTTCGCTCCCAGCTTAGTTCATTATCTCGGATTCAAAAACGATCAGGATCCCTTCTTGGGAGGTTCCATCTTTTTAAAAGAACGAAAATTTTATAATAATGGCGGGATCGCCGCTTTTTCTGGGTGCTTCTTTCAGATAACGCAGGACGGGATTTACCCTTTTACTGATGCACAAAAAGGGCCGTTATTCCTGATCAAAAAATTCATTCGTGCATGTCAGAGCTTGGAGGCAGAAAATCGCATTTGGGACAATCCTCCGTCGATCTAGAAACCCATTTCCCCGCCTGTCCTAAAAGCTATAGGACTTTAAAAGAAATTAGGACTGGCGTTGGAAAAGCATAAATAAAAACGCCGAAGACCTAAAGGCCTCCGGCGTTTTTTTATAATAGCTCCGCCCTGTGAACGACTTTCGCAACTGGTTGATGACCTCGGGAGAGGCCGATACAGTAAAGCTATTGATAAAAACTGCCCTTCCTGCACATCCTCCGCTACAGATCAGTCCTTTTTAGAACTTTGAGGTCGTTTTATCAAAAAAGTATAAACATTTTTCAGGTATTGAGACCAACCTTTTTCTCTTAATTTTGCGCGAGCCTGGACCTCATTCATTTCTTTACCAAGAAGCACATCGACAGAGGCGGTTTTCTTGATCGAAAGAATTTGGGAATCATAGACGCTTCGATGCCCTGTAATCAAAAAACTGATGACACAAGCTACTGCGGCATAAGGTGCCAGTTGAGGTCCAAAAACTTCAATAGCCATGATACTTGCCGCAATGGGAGTATTGGCCGCGCCTGCGAGAACAGCCACAAAACCGATAGCCGATAGAGTTGCGTGATCAAGTCCGGTCCAAGTAGCGAAAAGAGAACCTGCGGTCGCGCCAACAAAGAAGATTGGCGTCACAATACCACCGCTTCCTCCAAAATTCAGGGTAAAAGTGGTAAAGATCATTTTCATAAAGGCGGCATACCATGGGACAGCCTGTCCTTGCAGACAGTTTTCAATCGTGTTGAGTCCAAGACCAAGGTATTGTCTTGAAACCAAAAGAGTTAAAACTATAACCACAGAACCCCCAATAATTCCTTTTAACGGCTTCCACATCTTTAATTGTGCAGACAAGATTTTCCCGATCCGAAGAACCTCGATTAAAAGAAAAGCGCAAATACCGAAAAAAACCCCTGCAAAGCAGACTTGAATAAAGAAAAACTCACTAAATTGCGGGACAAAATGCATCGGATGGTAGAAATAGGTGATTCCCAAAGCATTGGAAACATGATAACTCGTGACCCCGGCCACGAAAGACGGCAAAAGCACGTCGTACAAAATACTTCCCACAAAGAGAACTTCAACGCCAAATAAGGCCCCCGCGATGGGCGTGCCAAAGACCGATGCAAAACCTGCGCTGATCCCGCAAATGACAAGTTTCCTCCGGTCATGGTCATCGAATTTGAACAGATCCGCAAAAATGGACGCAAGCCCGGCCCCAATTTGGGCGCAAGGGCCTTCTTTCCCCGCGGAACCACCCAGAGCAAGCGTAATGATCGTGGCCACCAACTTAACTGGGACGACAGCGGCTTTGATCTTTCCTGAAGACTTATGGATGGCCTCGATCACTTTTTCCGTGCCATGTCCCTCAGCATCGGGAGCAAGATATTTAACAAGCAAGGCGCTGACAAAAAAAGCCGCGGGGATCAGAAGAAAGGAATAAGAGTGCTTACCCGTAAAGGCAATGCTCCAGCTCAACAATTTCAGAAAGACCGTCGTTGCTGCGCCGACAATGCATCCGATAATGGTTGCCAGAATGAACCATTTCAGAACACTAATAAAAAGGATTGTTTCTTCAGCGAGTCGTCTACGCATTAGAAATATTTACTCCTGGTGGATTGATTGTTTTATTTTATCCCAGCGCGTAGTAATAACCGTTTTTGCGCCTGATCCGGATCGGTATATCAAAAAGCCGACCGATATTTCGCGAGGTCAGAATTGTTTCCTTAGGGCCATCCATGATGATCTGACCGTTCTTCATGAGAACCGTCCGTGTAATCTCGGGAATAACATCTTGAAGGTTTTGGGTTACCAGAACGATACTCACCCCGGACCACGATATTTTTCGCATGATATTCTTGAAATGATAGGTTGATCTCAGGTCCAGACTGTTGGTCGGTTCGTCCAGGATAAGCGCCCGAGGATCGTGAACAAGAGCCCGGCCAATTAGAAAGCGGCGCGCCTCGCCAGAGGACATGACGGACATTTTCCGGTCCTTGAGATGTCCGATCTCGAGGAATTTCAGAATCTTCAAGGCCTTCTTCTTTTGATCCGTCGTGATCCGGTGACGGTGAAGTCCGATGCTCCCGAAAAAACCGGACAGCACGGTCTCCATCCCCGAGATCTCCCGCGCATAGGTTGATTGTAGCTCGTTGGAGACGATCCCGAGCCGGTAGCGCAGCTCAAAAATATTCCAGTGATCCTCGCCCCACACTCTGCATACGGCCCCTTTTTTTGCAAGCTGGTAATATTCCCGGGTGATCGTTTTGACTAAGGAAGTTTTACCGGCACCATTCGGCCCAAGAATGGCAACATTCTCACCCGGCAGGATCCTGAGCGAGATGTTATTCAGGATTTTCTTATTCTCGTCTCCTTTGACCACTGTGACATTCTTTAGCTCCAGAACCGGCGGCCATTGATCTTTTTTCACGATTTGATTCCCACAATGATCGCGACAGGGATAGAGACATAAAGCTCTTTGTCTTTCCACTGAGCCTGAACACCCAATGTATCTTTCCCGACATCATCTGAAACCATTTTTCGGATCTTGTCTGCATCCTCGGAACTTTCTGGGAAAGATGCTTTTAATTGTTGTTCCAAAGGAATCTCAAGCCTGTAGAACTTCTTTTCCAGCCGGATTAAGCCTGTTTTTGTAGCCATTCGCTGCAACTCTTCTAATCGCAACGCTCTTACATGCGATGAATCTCTGAGTTTTTCCATTTGATCATAGGCCATTGCCTGCTTCTTTGAAGACGTAAAAACATCAATCACCGCCACACGCCCTTCAGATTTCGCAACTCTTGTCATTTCTTTCCAGACAGCCAACGGATCCATGAGATGATGAAAAGAATATCGCGTGATTACGATTGAAAATGACCCGTCCGGAAAAGGAAGGGGAAGCGCATCCCCTGTTTTCCAGGTCAAATTGGACAGTTTTTTATCCTGTTGCAAAACTTTCGCCCGTTCAATCATGGCCGGTACCAGATCGATCCCGGTCACATGTTTCGCTGTGGCGGCAAAAGCACAGCTCACAAGCCCAGGACCGCAAGCAACATCCAGAACTGTGTCATTCGAAGTCACTTTGGTTAATTCCATGATCAGATCAAGATATTCTGAATGGCTGGGGCGGGTAGAAAAAGGGATGGCCTGTTTTGTAAATTGATCGACAATTAGATCATTATGTCGCTGGTATTGGTCTTTCCTCATAAAATCCTCCGAAAAATAAAAGGGCATTGCTCTGGGGATACAGTTTAGGCAGATCTTCGTCTTGACAGGCCAATGAAGTTATTTTTCTCTCCCAGAGGCTGTTTTCAATTTCTTTAGAAAAGCCAGATTCAACTTCAGGCCCAACGACTCGGCTTTATGCTCATCATCCCAGGCTTTGGCATATTCTTTTTGGGAATAGTAGGCTTCTGCCCGACTGTCATAGGCTTCAGCAAGGTTAGGATTTATTTCTATTGCTTTGGTGCAGTCAGAAATTGCCTGACCTAAGTTGCTTTTCAGGAAAAAAGCATAGCCTCGATTGTTATAGGCAACGGCATCCTTAGGATTTAACTCTATTGCTTTTGTGTAATCAGAAATAGCTTGCTCATAATTTCCTTTGGCATCGTAAGCGGCACCTCGTTGACGGTAAGCCTTAGAAAAATTGGGATTTATTTTTATAGCATTGGAACAATCAGAAATAGCCTTGTCAAAATCACCTTTAACGGTATAGGAAACGCCCCGATTGTTATAGGCATTAGCTTCATTAGGATCTAAATCGATCGCTTTTGTGAAATCAGAAATGGCACGGTCATTATCACCTTTATAACTATAGGCATTTCCTCTGTTGTTATAGGCTTGAGCAAAATTGGGATTCAATTCTATGGCCTTGGTAAAGTCAGAAATAGCTTGGTCAAAATTATGTTGGAAACCATAAGCAAGTCCACGATTGTAACAGGCATAGATATTATTAGGATTCAGTTTTATCGCTTCATTAAAATCAGATATAGCTCGGTCGTGATCACCTTTAGAACTGTAGGCAATGCCTCTGTTGCAGTAAGCATCTGCATCATTAGGATTTAATTCTATGGCTTTGTTGAGTTCGACTATCGCCGCATCATACTCACTTAAAAAAATATGTTTCTTGCCTTTATTAAAAGCATCCCTTTGAGGGTTTTGTGCTAAAACCCGAAAAGCCATAAAGAATGAGATCGCTAAAGCCAGAAAGCTGATTTTTATAAAAACATTCCGTTTGGACATTTCTTTCTCCTTTTGATCCAATAAAAAAGGCGTTACCGCTGTCTTAAAAGTTATCGACAACAGTAACGCCTGTATTTATGTATGAAAACTCCCCCGCCTGGGATCGAACCAGGGACACTGCGGTTAACAGCCGCATGCTCTACCAGCTGAGCTACAGGGGAATAAACTTAGAGATACGCGACCCAAATTTAATACGCTTACTACATCCCTAGAAGGGCTTAATTATAGGGATTACCGCCGAAGGGTCAATGGGTGTTTTTACCATTGTTTTTTTAATTCTCTCGCTATTTGAGGAGATTGCCCCTATACTGCCCGCATGCATACGCATCCTACTAGTGAATCCCCCGTCGCGGCCACGTTTTTCGGCCTCGGGATCGCTCCTCAGATCCTTGAGACCCTCGAAAAGATGAAGTTCCAAAACCCGACACCGATCCAGCAAAAAGCCATCCCCATCGCCATCGACGGACAGGATGTGATTGGGATCGCGCAAACCGGGACCGGCAAAACCATGGCGTTCGGCATCCCGATGATCCAGCGCCTCACTCAAACCAAGGGACGCGGGTTGATCCTGGTCCCAACGCGCGAATTGGCGACCCAGGTCCACCAAAGCCTTTATAAGATCGCTCCCTATACAAAATACGCGGTCCTGATCGGCGGCGCTTCGATGCACAACCAGATCCAGGAACTCCGCCAGCACCCGCGCATCATCATTGCCACACCGGGCCGCCTGATCGACCATATGGAACAGCGTTACGTTTTCATGAACGATATTAGCATCCTCGTTCTCGATGAAGCGGACCGCATGCTCGACATGGGTTTCGCGCCGCAGATCCACAAGATCCTCCGCGCGATCCCGAAAGAACGCCAGACCATGCTCTTCTCGGCCACGATGCCCGACCAGATCATGAAGATCGCCACCGCGCACATGAAACTCCCCACGCATATCGAGATCGCAAAGTCCGGGACCGTCGCGGAAAAGATCACGCAGGAAGTCTTCATCGTGAAAAAGGAATCAAAAAGGGACCTTCTGCGAAAGATCCTCGCACAATACCACGGAACCATCCTGATTTTCTCGCGGACCAAGATCGGGGCTTATAAGATCTCCCGCGCGATCCGTGAAATGAACCATAAGGCTGCCGAGATCCACGCCGACCGTTCCCTGGCTCAACGCCGTGAAGCTCTCGAGGGCTTCAAAAACGGAAAATACCGCATCCTCGTCGCGACCGATATCGCCGCCCGCGGGATCGACGTCAAAGGAATCGAGCTCGTACTGAATTACGATCTCCCGGACGAATCGGAGAACTACATCCACCGGATCGGCCGCACCGGCCGGATCGGTGACAAGGGCCACGCGATCTCGTTCGCCACGCCCGACCAAGGCAAAGAGGTCAAGAACATCGAAAGGCTCATGCGGATGGCGCTTCCGATCTCCGAGCACCCCGAGATGCCGCTCGAAAGTTTTATTGATCTAAAGCCCGTGAAAGTCGCCTCGTTCGGCGGCGGCCGTTTCGCACGAGGCCGGCGACGCGGCTATATCGCCCCGGCTTTCCGCAGACCCCACCGCTGATCCCCCTCCGTTCCTTTTGGTCTTTTTTTCCGGTCCTTGTAATGCTATATTGACCCTGCTTTTAATCCTGAAAAGGGGGCCTTATGAATAAAAGGATCGTGATCGCCGGCTTGATCGCTCTTAGCGCCATCGTCTCTTTTTCTCCTGCCGAGCTCGTCCTCGCTTACGAGGATACGACCATTGTCATGGAAAACCTTCAGACGGTGGAAGGATCCGTGACCGCGATCGACGCCGAGAAAAAAATCATCACCATTCGCTGGATGTATGACGTCGAAAATTTCAAATACGAAGATGTCACCCTGAGCGTCCCGGACGGTTGTGCCGTCATCAAGAACGGGGAGCCGGTCGAATTGGACGACATTGAGAACGGCGATCACATCACGGCCCGCTACAACCCGAACGCTGCCCCCCTTCCTCTGGCAGCTAGTCTTTCCATTGAGGAATAGAGAAATAACCGGAAATTTTTAAAAACACCTTCACTAAGGAGAATCGAATTATGTACAAGCTCGTTTTGATCCGTCACGGCGAAAGCACTTGGAACAAGGAGAACCGGTTCACGGGGTGGACCGATGTCGACCTATCCGAAAAAGGCCTTCAAGAGGCCAAAGACGGCGGCGCGCTCCTCAAAAAAGAGGGCTACGCTTTTGACGTTGCTTTCACGTCCGTACTGAAACGCGCGATCCGCACGCTCTGGAACGTTCTCGACCAGATGGACCTGATGTGGATCCCGGTCGTTCGCGACTGGCGGCTGAACGAACGCCACTACGGCGATCTCCAAGGTCTCAACAAATCCGAAACGGCCGCAAAATACGGCGAGGCCCAGGTCAAGATCTGGCGCCGGAGCTACGATGTGCCGCCGCCCGCGTTAAAACCGGAAGATCCCCGCAGTCCGGCCTTCGATCCGCGCTACAAAGGTCTCAAAAAAACCGAGCTGCCGCTGACGGAGTGTCTGAAAGACACTGTCGCACGCGTCATCCCCTTCTGGAACGAGGTTGTCGCTCCGGCCATCCGCTCGGGGAAAAAGGTCCTCATTGCGGCGCACGGCAACAGCCTGCGCGCGATGGTGCAGTTCCTCGACAACATTCCCGAAAGCGAAATCGTGGAGTTGAACATCCCGACCGGCATGCCGCTCGTCTACGAACTGGACCAGAACCTCAAACCGATCAAACACTATTACCTCGGTGATCCGGAAAAGGTCAAGGCCGCGATGGACGCCGTCGCGAGCCAGGGGAAAGCCAAGAAATAGCCAAAAGCTCTGAGGCGTGAGCCATGAGTGTTTTTTGAACCTCACGGCTCAAGCCTCAAGGCTCATGGCCTCGTGAGCCGTCATGGGATCTTCTTTCGATAGATTTTTGAGAATACGGGAATTCTTGAGCCGCTACGGCTTCCTGATCTTCTCCGTCCTTTACCTGATCCTCGCTTTCCGCCTTTTGCCCGATTATGGCCTCGGGTTCGACAGCCCGAAAAATTTTTCAGAGGGCGAGATCAATCTCAATTACCTTCTGACCCATTACACACTCCCCGACATCGACCAGTTCAATCTTTCCTTCCAGATCCACGGGGCCCTTTTCTTCATGATCGGCGAGGCCTGCCGGCAGGTCTTCAGCCAGTGGCTCGGGTGGATCGATCCCGTTTCAGCGCGCCACGCCTTTCTGCCGTTCCTCACCCTTCTTTTCCTGAACGTTTATTACAACTTCCTGAAGAAAAGGACCGGTCCCTTTTTCGCGGCGGCAACCTGCCTCACGGTCCTGACCTACCCTCATTTTTTCGGGCATTCCTTCAACAATATCAAGGACATCCCTCTCTTTGTATTCTTTTCCGTTTCGGTCCTGCTTTTTTATGAGTGGGCCGCCTCGGGTTTCCGGGGCCTCCGCTGGCTTTATGCGTGTTCGACCGCGCTTGGAATTTCTCTCGCCGGAAAGCTCTACACGCTAATCGCTCCGGGCATCATCGCCCTATGGCTGATCACCTCCCGGTGGATGGGGATCCCTCTTCCGGAGAAATCAGAAAATCCCGAAAAAGAACCTGCCCCGTTCCGGTGGTCACGGGAGCGGGTCTTCCACGTTTGCGCGGCGATCCTGATTGCCGCGGCCATTGCAGCCTTTTTCTTCATGCCCGGCTTTTACGGGATCGAGGAAAAAGCGCGTTTCTGGCGATCCAAATCAAAAGCCGTCAAAGACCTCCTCGGGATCAAAAACAAAGCCTGGAGCTTTTATCCGTTGATCCAGATCTTTTATGTCACCCCCGCCCTCACCCTTCTCGCCGCCACCTGGGGGATCCTTAAAACATGGCTCCGCCGGTCGCGCCATTCCCTGGACCTGCTCATGATGATCTGGCTCGGCACCGTGATCGGCATCGCCTGCTCTCCGCTCCTTCCGGTTTATAACGGCATCCGCCTGTTTATGACCTACCTGGTGCCGTTCTCTTATTTTGCAACCGGGGGGATCCTCGATGCGGGAGAAAGGATCGCAACCCGCTTCTCTTTGAAAAAATCCTGGCTTGGGTGGGAACTCGCCGCCATGGTGATCGGCGCGCAACTTTTCGGCATCCTCACGACGCATCCGTATGAAACGGCTTTCTTTAATTTTTTTGCGGGAGGGCTCAAAGGCGCCCAGGAAAAAAATATTCCCGACGCGGGAGATTTCTGGCTGACTTCCTACCGGGAAGGCATCGCGTGGGTGAACCGGCACGCTCCCCGGAATTCCTTTCTTCTCGTGCCAAACCCCAACAGCTTCCTCATGGTCGAATATTACAATCCACGCGAAGACATCCGGTATGATTTCGTCCGCCGCCGCATTTTGCCAAGAAATAGTTTTCTGCTCATGGTCCCGAACAAAGCCTCCTGGCAGAGCCTCAGCACAAGCGCGTGCAAAGATATCGAGGATGAGATGAAGTCCATGATCAAGGTCTACGAGATCAAGCGGCAAGGCGGGGAAATTTCGACGATCTACTACAAGCCCTGACGGTTTCAGGATTTTTTTAAAGGGACGCGGACTTTTCTTGCCGGCGGGACAGGTAAACGATCATTTCGGAAAGAAGCCCGAAGAAAACGCACTGAATCCCGATCACAAGAAGCGTGATCCCGAGGATCATGTAGGGATAACGGGGCGCGATCGTGCCCCCGGTAAGTTTGATAAGCAAAAGATGCCCGTTGATAAACGCCCCGGAGAACAGAAAAAGCAGGCCGGCCCCGCTGAAGAGATGGGACGGTTTCCCCTCGTAGCGCATGAGAAAAGCGACCGTCAGAAGATCGACCGTCATACCGAACATCCGTCCCGCACCGAATTTGGATCTTCCATACTTTCGCGACCGGTGCTCGACCGGCTCTTCGGCAACCCTGAATCCCTTCCACGCCGCCAAAGCGGGAGTAAAACGGTGCAGTTCGCCGTACAAAGGGATCTCCCGGACTACTTCGGCGCGGTAAAGTTTCAACCCACAATTAAAATCGTGAAGCCCGACGCCCGTAATACCGCGCACGAGCGCGTTGAAAAGCTTCGACGAAAGGATCTTATGCCACGGGTCATGCCGGACCTTCTTCCATCCGGAAACAAGATCGGTCCCCGTTCGCTCCATGACCTGCCAAAGTTTCACGATCTCTTTGGGCTGGTCCTGAAGGTCTCCATCCAGCGTCACCACATATTTCCCGAGAACATTCCGGAAGCCCAGGGCCAACGCCGCAGATTTTCCGCGACAGCCTCCGAATGCAAAAAGACGCACGCGCGGATCTCCGGAAAAGGATTTTAAAACACCGGCCGTCCCGTCGGTACTCCCGTCATCGACAAAAAGAACCTCGAAGCTCCATTTCTGGGAATCCATCGCAGCCACGATCTCTTCGTAAAGGGGCCGGAGACTTTGTTCTTCGTTGCGAACGGGTATGACGATCGAAAATTCAGGGGACGGATTCTGCAAAGGGATCTCCTTTAAAGAACAAGGGCAGCTCCTCCTTTTAAAGGAGAAGCTGCCCCTTCTTGTAGCTTGATTATTTTACCGCCATGAACTGTCTTTTGTTCGTATCGCAAATGGGACAATTCTTAAAACCCATTCTCTCCACGACATTCCCGCAAACGGGGCAAACATAGAAGTTCTTGTTGCCGCGCTTCCACGCCTTAAGGTCCGCGAGGGCTTCCTTATAGAGGGAAGCATGGACCGCTTCAGCGGCATTGGCGTCCTCGAAAGCATCTGTCGCATCTTTATTGTTATCCGCTTCCGCTTTCTTGAGAAACCCGGGATACATGATCGTACTTTCGTAGGTCTCGCCGTCCAACGCGTTCTTGAGATTCTCCGGCGTGGTCTTTACTTCCGGAGTTTCGATCTTCGCTGTGGGGGTTCCGCCCATTCCTTTGATCACTTTGGCGTGACGTTCAAAATGAACCTGCTCGGCACGTGCGGCGGCCCGGAAAAGACTGGCGGCCCTGCCGTATCCTTCTTCATCCGCTTTTTTGGCGAACGCGAGGTACTTTGCGTTAGCGTTGCTTTCACCGTTAAACGCGGCCTGAAGATTCTCGAGGGTCGTCTTCTCGACCGGAGTCGGAGCCACTTCAACGGGGGCCGGAGCCACCGCCGGGGCTGTCGCTTCCGCGGCCGGAGCCGGAGTCGCGGCCGGAGCGGCCTCGGGCATGACCACCGGAATTTGTTCCTGGACCTTCACGTCTTCGGCATAGGCGAAAATCGCCAACGGAAGAGAGAAGAAAAGCGTAACAATGAGGATCTTGCTAAGAACCTTCATGTGGAGCCTCCTTTGCGTTGGAACATTTCCCAAAAACTCCCTCAGGGGAGGAACAATATATCACAAAAAAGAGTCTTCGGACGAGATGTCTTTTTTCAGCAAAAACCCGAAAACGTCCTCGGAAAGAAATTTCCCGCGTCTTGTCAACCTTAGGTCTTCCCCCACAAACTCCATAAGTCCCTCGCCGCAAAGTGTCGCAACCCGTTCAGCTACCTTAGGATAGATCTTTTTAAAATCTCCGGGGCGCACGCCCTTGCGGAGCCTGAGGCCGGTCACAAAGGTTTCGACCTCTTTGTCCTCCTCCGAAAGTGCGTCCTCCTGATCGCGGGTCCAGTCCCGGGCTTCGCATTTCGCGAGGTAATGCCCGGTGTCGGTTGCGAATTGATAACGGATCCCTCCAAGATAAGAAAAAGCGCCCGGACCGAGGCCGAGATATTCCCGGTTATGCCAATAAAGAAGATTGTGACGCGACGCGGCACCAGGCATTGCAAAATTTGAGATCTCATAATGTTCGTAACCCGCCTGCGTTAGCGTCCGGATCGCGGCTTCATACATCCGGGCATGATCCTCTTCCCCGGGAAGATCCAGACTGCCGTCACGTTTGAGATCACCCAAAACCGTCCCTTCGTGAACTTCAAGATCGTAAAGCGACACCTGCGACGCCTCCAAAGCAACGCATTGGTCGAGAGAGTGCCGGAAATCGTCCGGCGTTTGCCCGGGGATCCTGAGCATCAGATCCAGACTGATATTAGAAATACCGGTGGCGCGGATCTTCCGAAGCGTTTCGAGGATATCCCGGACGGAATGCCTGCGACCAAGGCGATTGAGAAGAACGTCCCGAAACGATTGCGCACCTAAGCTGATCCGGTTGACGCCAAGATCCCGGAAAATACGAAGTCTTTCCTCGTCACCATCCCCGGGATTCCACTCGGCAGTGATCTCGGCATCCGCGGCAAAGCGGAACCGGTCCCGGACTGTTTTCATGAGAAATGTGATCTCTTCGCCGGTCAGGATCGAGGGCGTGCCGCCCCCGAGGTAGAAAGTGGCAAAAGAAAGTTTCCCGAACCGCCGGAAAGTTGCTTCGGCTTCAAGAACGAGCGCATCGAGGAAGCGCTTGCGGAACTCAGGGGAAGGCTCTCCCTCCGAAACGAAATTACAATAATGGCACCGCCCGCGGCAAAACGGGATGTGGACATACAAGCCTTTTTCCATACAGTTCTGGTCCTTGTGGTATCGGATAATCGCAGGGCTTCATATTAGCAGGCGCAAGGCTCGACGCGCAACGCACAACAATTTTAGTTTTTACGTTGTGCGGATCAAGGATTGGCACACATCTTGCTTCTTTTGTCTGGTAGAATACTCTTTATAAAAAAGGAAGCGGTGAGATCGATGATCCCGGAAAAAATTCTACAAATTCTCGAAAAACGCGAATTTGTCTCCATCGCCACGGCCTCCGCCGAAGGACAGCCGAACTCTGTCCCGAAATTCTTTTTTCGCGCCAAGGGGTCTTTTCTTTACCTAGTCGATCACGTGATCGGCAAGACCGTCACCAATCTCAAGAGCAACCCCCTTTGTTCGGTCTCGTTCATGGATCTCGATAACCTTGAGGCTTACCGTTTCAACGGCAAGGCCCGCCTTATTGAATCCGGAAAAGTCTTCGACAAGATCCTGAAAGAATGGAATGACCGGTTGATCCAACTTTCGACCGACCGCGTGGTCGAAGCAGTCCGGACCGGCAAAAGGCGCGGACATTACGAGCTAGAGATCTCCGAAGAATTCGTGGTGATCAAGATCCGTATCGAGAGCGTTGTCAAGATCGGCCGCAAGGGCGACATCTGGAAAGAAACCGACTAGACGCTCTCTCCCCTTCGCCCGATCACCGCCTTGGGCCCTCTGCAACGATCCTTAACGATCCTTCCCAAAAAAGACCGATTTTGCTATCATCCAGCCCTGTGATCATCCTAAAACCGACACGTGAGAACACAAGAATGCACGGCCTAAGCCTTCATCCTGTCGAGAGACCCACTTGAACATCCCAAACTGGCGTTCGTTCCTGCTCCGGTTGAAAGATCGTCCCGCGCTTGTTTCTTTTTTTGTGGCCCTTGTGCTCGTCGTCGCGCTCTGCATTCTCTTCACCCCCCGTTGGGAACAAAACGACGACGTGTGCATGTCCATGGTGGCTCATGGCTACGGGCTTGCCGCGCACAGCTCTCCGAACCTGGTCTATTCCAACGTCCTTTGGGGCCACCTGGTCCGCGCCATTCCTCCGATCAACGGGGTCCTGGGCTACTCGCTGGCCGCGATGGCAACTCTGGTGATCACCAGTTGGATGTTATTTTATTTTCTGGTTCGCCTGGGAGCAGGCTACCTCCCCAGCCTGCTTGCGATGATCCTGATCATGGCAAGACCCATCCTTTTCCCACAGTTCACATTTACCGCCGGACTTCTCACGGCCACCGCGATCATCGGCTGGCGTGTCCACACGAAATATGGAGACCTCGGAAGCCTCGTGGCGGCTTGTCTTCTTGCTTTGGGCGGTTTCCTGATACGGGGAGAGGAATTTTTCCTGGTCCTTGGGGTGGGTTTGCCCCTGCTCCCTTGGAAGGCCTTGTGGCACCAACGGTCGATGCGGATCGGCCTCATCATTCTGGCGCTTGTGATTACGTCAGCCGCCGCGTTAGACCTCCAGGCCTACAACGCCCCTGAATGGAAGTTCTTCAATGAGCTGAACTCTGCGCGCACTCCTTTTGCCGATTACGACGGCGGCAAATATCTGAAACAACGACCGGACATTCTGGCCCGTTACGGTTATTCCGATAATGATATCGATCTGCTTAGCTGCAAATTCTTCGTAGACACTTCGGTCGCGAACCCCAAAGCCATGAGCGCAATGATGGCCGAACTCGGCCCGCTCTATCTGCAGAAAGGGCGTCTTGCTTCGGGCTTTGAAGGTTTTAAGGGCTTGGTCGCTCCTCAGATGCTTCCCTTGTATTTTGGGGGCCTCTTGCTACTTTGCCTGATCCCCCATTGGTCTGCCGCGCTGACTTGGGTGTTCTGTCTGACGGCCCTGTTCATGACCGGATGGGTGTTTCGTCCGTGTCCCTTGCGCGTATGTCTCCCGCTAATGAGTCTGCTGTTTGTGGCGCCCCTTTTATGGGGACGGCCGGCTAGCGCTGTCTTGCGCAGGATCGCTTTGGGAATACTCATTGCGACCTTTATCTGGAAGGCTTATATCCTCATTCCTCAGGGCATCCTTTCCAAAAAAATATTGGCCCGCGCGCAGGACGATGCCCGCCATTTCCCCCGGGAGACCATCTTCAGCTGGGGAACCACTTTCCCGAGCGAGCTTGTTTTTCCCGTATTATCCAATGACACGCAACTTCGAAACATCCGGTGGTATTCAATGAATGTCTTCACGCACGCGCCTTTCTCCGTAGCAACGGCGGATACAAAAGCCGGGCGCGGATTGCTTGACCGCTGGCACGAGGAGAAGGGGGTCCCTATCATCCAGTCCGCATGGACCCCGATGTTGGAAACTTATTGTCGCGAACATTGGGACGGTGAGTTGCAAGGGACTCCGGTCCAGCAAAGGCTGATCATCACGGTCCAAAAAATGCGCTGCGCGTAACCCCGGGGCGGGATCAGAACGAATCACAGCCCTCTTCCAGAAACCGTCCCTCCAATGGTAGACTGTTCCGCATTCTCCGGAATATTTTTCCGGGTCAAGAAAGGACGCGCACCCCTGAAGGAGGTTGTCATGAAAAAACACTGTTTTATTCCGGGTCTTGTTTTTTTCCTTCTTTTTTCCGTCGCTATGAGTTCTGCCGAGGACACGCCGTCCGTCGGAGAAAAACTGGTGCGAGAATTATGGAAGAATATCGCCGCCGGGGATTGGACCGCCGTCCAAAAGGGCCTGGCCCCGGAATTCCAGTCCGTCCATGAAGACATCACGCGCAACGCTGCGGAAGAACTCGAACTCCTGAAAAACCTCCAGCTCGGGAACTTCGAGCTAAGCGATTTCAACACCACTCAAAAAGGTTCGACCTTGATCGTCACTTACCGCGCCATGACCGAAGAGGTGATCACCGGCATGGACCTTCCGGCAAGGGCCGCGATGCGCATGAGCATTTTCACAAAAACGCCGGACGGCTGGAAGTGGGTCGCTCACGCGAACCTTAATTCTCTTGTCCCCTTCATGTCACAGACCCCCGAGGAGCCCGAAGAACCCGCTCCCGCCGCACCCACAAAACCTTCCGAAAAGCCTTCCCCAAAAATTCACCCGAGAACTTGATTTCCTCGCAAAAAAGCGTATAGTTCCACGCTTATATGCCGAGTCTGAAGGCCTTTTTTCAAGGCCCTCGGAGCGGGGGACCCACTAACCATAAGGGGCGAATTACTGGTCTGGTATCAGGCCAGTGAGAGGTTTTCTCGACCTTAGCCCGTCAGCTAACCCCGTAGGCGCTGTTGAGAGGAGTTCCCCATGAAGAACGTTGTCTGTCTGCAGCACTCTGCCGTCCCTGGTTCTCTTCCCATGAATCGTTCGGAAGGAGGGCCGCGACATGCCTAATATCCCCCAGACAAAAAAGACCGCACGAAACGTCGTGCTCGTTACGACCGCCATGCTAAGCTTCATCAGTTTCTGGAAAGCCGCCGCGATCGTACTTTGTGATCTGGCCTCAACGGCTTATTACATCGGCGGCATCGCGGAACAAGCGATCGGGAAGGCCGCACCCTGGTTCATCCTCGGGGTGATGCTCTTCTCTTACGCAGTTCGGGCGGTCTACATCGAATCCTGCGGTATGTTCGTCCGCGGAGGCGTCTACCGCGTGGTCAAGGAAGCTATGGGCGGAACATTGGCAAAACTTTCGGTTTCCGCCTTGATTTTTGACTATGTCCTTACGGGACCGATCAGCGCTGTTTCCGCGGGGCAGTATCTTGCCGGACTTTTCAATACGATCTTTCCCCATCTGGAGATCCCTTTGCACATCCCCACAAACTTATTTGCGATAGGGTTCGCGATCGCAGTCACCCTTTATTTCTGGTGGCAGAACGTCAAAGGCATCCCGGAATCCAGCGAAAAAGCCCTCAAGATCATGGGAATCACCACAGTCATGGCTATCCTCCTTATTACCTGGAGCCTTCTAACGCTCAAAGTCCGCGGATTCCATTGGCCGTCTTTTGCGCCGGTTTTTACCAAGGAATCCCTCGGATGGCTCCTCCCTTTCAAAGACGGGATCGCACCGCTCGGCATGATCGGGATCACGATCGCATTCGGACATTCGCTCCTTGCCATGAGCGGCGAAGAATCCCTTGCGCAGGTCTACCGTGAAATGGAAGCGCCCAAACTAAAGAACCTGGAAAAAGCAGGCTTTATCATCTTCATCTACAGTATGTTACTGACATCCCTCGTCAGTTTCTTCGCCGTCATGATCATTCCGGATGCCGTGCGAACTGGCCAATATTCCGATAATCTCATCAGCGGTTTGACGATGCACCTCATCGGTCCGATGCCCGTCCGTATCCTCTTTCAAGCTTTCGTGGTATTCGTAGGAGCCTTGATCCTCTCCGGCGCGGTCAATACATCGATCGTAGGTTCCAACGGCGTCCTGAACCGGCTCGGTGAGGACGGGATCCTGCCGGAAGCATTGCGGCGCCCGCACCCCCGCTTCGGCACCTCCCACAGAATGATCCATCTGATCGTCGGGCTGCAAATCCTGACGATCCTGTTCTGCCGCGGCAATATCTATATCCTCGGCGAAGCTTACGCATTCGGCGTCATCTGGAGCTTCGTCTTCAAAAGCCTGGCGGTCCTGATGCTCCGCTACAAAAACCGAAGCGACCGCGAATGGAAAGTCCCTGGAAATTTCCGGATCTTCGGCATCGAGATCCCGATGGGGCTGGTCGCGATCTTTTTCGTTTTGTTCATGACCGCAATGGTCAATTTGCTGACCAAAAAGGTCGCGACGATCTCGGGATCGCTTTTCACGCTGGCGTTCTTCATCATCTTTTTGATCTCTGAAAAGCTTAACGAGAGACACCGCGCTCACCCGCTCGATTCGAAGGAAGAGCATCACCATATCGATCGCGTCAACCTGAACGAAATGGAGCTCCTGACGCCGGAAGCATGCCGTTGCACCAAACCCAAACGGATCATCGTTGCGGTCCATTCCCCCAAGCGCCTGATCCATCTGGAACGGGTTTTGGCCGAAGCCGATCCGGAGACCACGGATGTGATCGGATTGACTTCCAAAGTCGGGACCGGTCTGTTTCTTGAAGGAAAGCTCGACAAACCTTCTCCTCAGGAAGAAGAGCTCTTTACTCAGGTGATCGCTACCGCAGAAAAGGTCGGGCGATCCGTGATCCTTCTCTCGGTCCCGACGAACGATCCCTATTATGTAATGGCACGCGCGGCGTTCGATCTGAAGGCCCAACAACTCGTCGTCGGAAAATCGGAAAAATTCTCCCCCGAGGTCCAGATGGAAGAGATTGCCGTCGCCTGGGGATCGGTAACGCCCGCGGACGAGGTCCGTCCATTACATGTCCGCGTAATTTGGAAAGACCGGGAATATCACGAAGATATTTGATTTTTTCTGCAAAATATTCCGCCAACAAAATACCTCGGGAGGAAAGGACGCAACTCTTTTGTTTGAAATAAGTTACGATGACTTTTTTTCCAAGTTGCTGCTACAAAATCGGCCCATTTTCTGATATAATGCTTCCTGTTTCAACCTCCCCCTGATCCAGCTTCCAGGCATTGAAGTTCCGGGCATCCCCTGCCGATAAACAGGCGTCCGTTTTCCTACATTTTTTTACGAAAGGCTTTTCCCATGCTAAAACCGAAACTCTTCACCACGCTCAAAGATTATTCCTGGTCCAAGTTCCGCGGCGATCTTGTTGCCGGCATCATCGTCGGCATCGTATCGCTCCCGCTCGCGATCGCGTTCGCCATCGCCTCGGGTGTTTCGCCAGACAAAGGGTTGTTTACCGCGATCATCGCAGGCTTCATCATTTCCGTCCTGGGCGGCAGCCGCGTGCAGATCGGCGGACCGACCGGCGCCTTCGTGGTCATTGTTTACAGCATTCTCCAGAAGTTCGGCATGGACGGCCTCCTGATCGCGACGCTCATGGGCGGAATCATCCTGATCGCCATGGGCCTTTTCCACTTCGGCTCGATCATCAAATTCATCCCTTATCCGGTCGTCGTCGGATTCACGAGCGGCATCGCGGTCATTATTTTTTCTTCCCAGATCAAAGACTTCTTCGGCCTTACGATCCATTCTGTTCCGGCGAATTTTGTGGAGAAATGGTCGGTGTATGCAAAATATTCTTACACCCTGAACTGGCCGGCGCTCAGCATCGGAGCTCTTTCGCTCGCCATCATTGTTTTCTGGAAAAAGATCACGGCCCGGATCCCCGGAGCCCTCATCGCCCTTGTCTCGACCACGGTGCTGGTCCATTTTTTCAAGCTCCCGGTCGAAACGATCGAAAGCTGCTTCGGCGCGATCCCGAATTCTTTTCCCCATCCTTCCCTTCCGGCCATCCATCTGAAAGATATCAGCCTGCTTTTGCCGAGCGCGGTCACAATCGCCGTCCTGGGAGGGATTGAATCCCTTCTTTCCGCCGTCGTCTCTGACGGCATGATCGGCGGCAGGCACCGTCCCAATATGGAACTCGTCGCACAGGGCATCGCGAACCTGGTCGTCCCTTTCTTCGGCGGCATTCCGGCGACCGGCGCCATCGCGCGCACGGCGACGAACGTCCATAACGGGGGCCGCACGCCGGTCGCGGGAATCATCAACGTGATCGTTCTTTTCATCATCATGGTCTTCCTCGGAAAGTGGATCGCGTGGGTGCCGCTTCCCTGTCTTGCGGCTATCCTAATCATGGTCGCTTACCAGATGAGCGAATGGCGATCCTTTCTCATGATGCTACGGAGTCCCCGAAGCGACGTCGCGGTACTTCTGGCGACATTTTTACTGACTGTGTTCGTCGATCTGACAGTCGCCATCCAGGTCGGACTGTTTCTGGCCCTGCTTCTCTTCATGCGCCGCATGGCTCTTGTGACCAATGTCGGAATTGTCACGAATGAACTGGTGGACACGGAAGAACAGGACGACCCCAACGCCGTTGGTAAACGAAAGATCCCCTCCAAAGTGGAGGTCTTTGAGATCAACGGACCTTTCTTTTTCGGCGCTTCGTACAAGTTTATCGAAGCCATGAACACGGTCGGCACGAAACCAAAGATCCGGATCATCCGCATGCGAAACGTCATCGCGCTCGACGCCACCGGAATGCATACGCTGAAGGACGCGTACAACAAATTCAAGAAATCGGGGATCACGTTACTTTTGGCGGACCTTCACACCCAGCCGCTGATGGCCATGGAGCGTTCGGGATTGCTGGAAATGATCGGGGAAGATAATGTCTTCGGAAATATTGACGACGCCCTGAACCGGGCCCGTGAGATGCTGGGTCTGCCGCAGGTTCCACGGCCGGGACCGTTCGTCCCAACAGTCGCTCGCGAGAGTAATCTTTCTGCCGCCTAATCACGGAGACAGGCGGATGACTCTAATGATGCCTGTCTCCGATGACCGTTCAGGATCCGTGAAACAAGCATGCTGGCAACGGTATCCCCTGTGGAATTGACCATCGTCGCGGGAGGATCCACCAGCGTGCCGACCATGGAGATCAGCGGAAGCGCCTCCGCCGGAAATCCGTAAAGCGTTACGATCAAAAGCTCTCCCAAAAAACCGCCGCCGGGGATCCCGCTCATCACCATCCCGCTCAGGATCGCAACACCGACCGCCGTCACATAAGTCCCCACGCCGCCGAACGGAAGCCCGAAAAAAGTGAAAAGAAGCGATATCTTCACGATCGCTGACATACAGGTTCCGTCCATATGGATCGTCGCGCCGATCGGGATCACGATCCGGCTCACGTCCTTCGGGACGCCGATCCGGTCCGCCGCCTCAAAGTTTGCCGGCACCGCCGCAAGACTGCTCCCGGTTCCCCATGCCGTAAGTGCGGGAGTCAGAATATTCCCCCAAAAATCCGTGAAACCTTTTCTCCCGCCCGCGATCCATGTATAGACCGAGGATCCCGCGAAAAAATAAAGTATCGCGAGCGGATAGTAAAGCGCCACCACCCGAAGGTACGATCCCAGAAGTTCCGGCCCGAGGGTCCCCACCAGATATGCAAAATAAGCTCCGAGGCCGACGGGCGCATAAAACATGATCAGATGAATCACCTTCATCATAACTTTGTTGGCCGATACGAGAAAACCGACGAAGGGCTTCCCGTCTTCCCGCGCCAGTGATGCCGCGAGCCCGACAAGCATCGCGAACACGATCAAAGCGAGCATGTTCTGTCTCGAAAGAAGATGCGCAAAATCCGGCACGGTGAATGCTCGAACGATCTGCGCTGCCGCGCCGCCGCGCTGGAAATCTTTCGGGAGTTCCATCAACGGATGCCCGCTCACGGAGGGCGGGAAAAATTTCACGCCCAGGATCATCAGGAACGACGAAATAATCCCCGTCCCGACAAAGATCAGGATCATCCATCCCATGATCTTGCCGAGACGGCGCAGATCGGACATTTCCGCGATCGCAGAAGCAATAGAGAAAAACACGAGCGGGACCACGGCCGTGAAAAGCAGGTTGAGGAAGATGTCGCCAAACGGTTTCAGCGCCGCGGCGTTCCCTTTAAGAAGAACGCCGAGCCCCGCGCCAACCATGATTGCCGCGATAAGCAGTAGCGAGAAGGAATAATTTTTAAGAAATTTGTTTTTCATTTTTCCGGTCCACGCACCACGGGCCAAGGGCCACGAAGCTGGATCGTGGGCCGTGTCCCGTGGACCGTGGCCCGCGATGTTGTTCACCGCACATTGTATTTGATTCTCCTTATAAAATCAGTAAGCTTTCATTGCCCCTGACAAAACCTGGCCTTCAAGTTCAAAGACCGGTGTTGGGAAACGGTTGAAAACCATGGAACAAAACAAGAGAAAAGCTTTCCAGCTGATCCTGCTCTTCGGCCTCGTCAGCCTTCTTGGGGATACCATTTATGAGGGCGCGCGCAGCGTCAACGGCCCGTACCTTAAGCTGCTCGGCGCGAACGCGCTTCTGGTCGGTTTTATCGCCGGTGCCGGAGAATTCCTGGGTTACGGCATCCGCCTTCTTTCGGGTTATTTTTCAGACAAAACCAAGGCCTACTGGTTTTTTACGATCCTCGGATATGGCATGCTCCTGAGCGTTCCGCTTCTCGCGCTTACGGGAATCTGGCAGATCGCCGCCCTGCTGATCGTCACGGAACGGATCGGCAAGGCCATGCGCAGTCCGGCGAAAGACACGATCCTCTCGCAAGCCACCAAGCAGGTCGGTACGGGATTCGGATTCGGGCTGAACGAAGCCATGGACCAGATCGGTGCCATTGCGGGACCGCTTCTCTTCACGTTCCTTTTTGTCGCGGACCGTATCGCGGACAAGCGCCTTGCCGACTACCAGCACGGCTACGGCCTCCTTTGGATCCCTTTTGGGCTCTTGATGGCCTGCGTCTTTTTTGCCTATCTCCGGGTTCCCAATCCGGAAGTTCTTGAAACGCCCACAAAAATGAACGCCTCCGAAAAACTGCCGCGGATATTCTGGCTTTATGCCGGATTCAGCTTCTTCGCGACCATGGGTTTTGTAAACTTCGTTCTGATGGCTTATCACTTCAAGGCCAAGCACGTGCTTTCAGACGTACAGATCCCTCTTTTTTATGCTATGGCTATGGGAGTCGACGGCGCCGCGGCACTCGTGATCGGGAAGATCTATGACCGCATGAAAGAAAAACAAAAGCACGAGTGGGCAGGCATCGGAACACTGCTGATCATCCCGCTTCTGTCCGTCGTGATCCCGTTCCTTAGCTTCACCACAACGCCCTGGATCGTGATCTTGAGCATCCTGATCTGGGGTGTCGTCATGGCTGCACACGAGACCATCATTAAATCCGCGATCGCGGACATCACACCGCTCAAAAAACGCGGAACGGGCTACGGTATCCTGAACGTGGCGTACGGACTGGCCATGCTTGCGGGCGGCACGCTGATGGGGTTCCTCTACGACCGCTCGCTTCCGGCCCTCATGGCCGGCGTCGTGGTGATTGAACTGGTTTCTCTTCCTTTTTTCTTCGCCATGAAAAAGGAAGTTCTGAAAAACTAAAGGGGCAGGCATCATTATTTTCAAATGATAACCGCCCCCTTTTTATTCTCCCTTTCGCCCGAAATTAGCTCCTTGCGGGTTTTGAACTCAGAACCGGCGGCAGCTGCGCCTGGATCGTCACCGGCATATGCGGGTCTGAATAAGCTTCCGCCAGCGCGCCTTGCCCCTTCACCGCGATCATGGCCCATCCCCCGAGATTCTTCATCTTGCGGATCTTGACGCTGCCGAGCGATTCCATCGCCTTGGACAGTTCCCGATCGGCCGCCTGTTGAGCGGACATCGAAACCGTCACGATCGTTCCGTCCGGAAGGCCTTGGACGTAATCAGTCAAAGCCGCCGTCCCCAACTTGCTATCCGCCGAAGCGCTGAAGGTCTTCACGCTTGTCGTACGGATCCCGAGCAACGGGTCCACCGTGCCGACATAAATACCGCGGCCACTGAGCGGAGTTGCGGGACGCCGGAAAAGCGTCTTGCCATCCACCTCGATGCTTGAGGTTCCGGCATTTTGGGTAGTGACCGTCAAAACGGGCAGTTCCGCACCCACCGAAGCCTTTGCCGCTACCGGTTCCGCAGGAACCGCAGCCATTGCTATCGCCGGCGCAGCCGCAGGACGACGTCCGGCATCCGGATCCAAAGTCAGTGAAAGTTGCGCCTGAACGGATACGGTCGTCATCTTGGAGGTCGCAACCGCCTCAGCCAACGCCCCCTGCCCTTTGACCGTAATGAATGCCCAGCCGTAATTCAGCGGGATATTATTAACCTTCGTACTCCCCAGCGACGTGAAGAGTTGGCGGGCCTGGACAACAGGCGCGGCATTACTCCACAAACCTCCGTCATCAGCGATCGAGATCGCGAGAACGGTACCGTTCGGAAGGCTGTTGATGTAATCCATCATCGCGATCGTCGGAGCAAAATTTCCGGAAAAAGACGCCCCGCAGGTGTCAAACGTCCTCACATCGCTCAGCTGGATCCCCGTATTGCCATCAACGATCGCCACCGTAATGCCCGTATAACCGTACTCCTGACCGGCCCGGTAGCTTACGGTTTTTTCACCCAACTTGAAGCGAACGGAACCGCGCCAGGTATCCTCCTGCGAAGTGACCGTCAAAACAGGCGTCGCATTGGTTTGCACTGCGTTATGGAGAAACCGGTCCTGCAAAGCGGTGTAAAGCTGCTTCGGTTGCCGGTAGACGTCCACGATCCCGAACCATTCTTCATCGTTGTAACCGTCCGGCTGACCGTTGTTTGATTCATAACTGACAGAATGAACCCCATCCACGCTGTTCTTCCACCATTCATCGCTCCATTCAAAAGCGAGAGCGCCGATCACGGCCCCGTTCGTCCGCTCCGCAGAAAGATCGAAATAAACCTCATCCCAGAGTCCGCCGCTCATCCCGGCCTGCATCGTCTGGTTCTCGGCACCCGTCCTGTGGTCATAGGAATCCCCGCCGTATTCCCCGATGTAAAAAGGCTTGGAAGAAGCGGCTTCCCATTGGGAGATCGCTTCCCCGAAACTTTGACCCCGATAGATATTGATCCCCCAAACATCGACGCTCGGCACCGTTGAATTCGAGGCGTTTTTTGCCACCGTCGAATCCGCCACAGCCGTCGTCACGGGATGATTTGAATCGAGCGACTTGATGAGCTGCGCCGCTTGTTCCGTGAACGCCGCCGCGGCGTCTGTTGTGGCAAATTTCCCGTAATAGCGGTTAATGTCCCATTCGTTCCCCACCGACCACATCAGGATCGCCGGATGGTTCTTGTAGGCGTTCACGACCGCCGAAATATTGTTCAGGTCCCCGCACACCGTGCTGAGCGGAGAATCGACCGTCACAATGACCTTGATCCCGTACTGATAAAACATGTCCAGGATCTTGATCGCTTTGGCATCCGTTCCGAAATCATGGTAAACCCGGACCGTATTAATGCCCATTTGTGCCATAAGCGGAATATCGGTTTGATACCAATCCTGGAAGCCTTTCAGGAAAGCCTGCGGGTCCGCGGACGGATTGGTGTCATAGGAGGTAGGCGACCAATTCACGCCTTTCGAAACGTACGCCACCGTCGGAGCAAGAGACCCGTCCATGAGCCGGTTCTGGACCCAAAGACGCCTGTCTCCGGACTGAACCGTCACGACCGACGGAGCGGCAGGAACCCCAAGCTCATAAGTGATCGTATCCGTGTAAACCGCGGAGGTGTTGCCCGCTTTATCCTTCATCTGGAAACGGACTTCTTTATCTCCGGTCCCGGCAGACAGCGTCAACTCCTTGGTAGCGGCAAAGGCTTCCCAATCCGACCACGTGGCGCCGTCACTTGAAAAACGCATGGCGTTCACGCCCGAAGAAGAATCAGCGCCGGTCAGCTGAAGCGTGACATTCCTCGACGTCGTGGTAGCGTCCCCGTTATTGATCTTCACCGAACCGGTCGGCGCCACGGTATCCAGAACGATCGTATTCATGGTCTGGTACGTATTCCCCGCCCAATCCCGGAACTGCGCATAGAATTTTTTGGTCCCGTCTCCCGCCGGCACACTGTAGTTCGTCGACGAACGATATTCATACCAGACCGACCACGTCGTGCCGTCGCTTGAAAAACGCATGTTCGCCATTCCCGACAACGGATCCGTCATATTAATGCTCAGGCGGAGCAGCGTGTCGTTCATATACGCCGCGCCCTCGTTGACCGTCACGGTTCCCGTCGGGGCCGCACGATCAAGAATAATGGTGTCCGAAAAACGCGCGATATTCCCGGCCTTGTCACTGATCTCGTAGAGAACCGTTTTCTCTCCGTCCCCGTCCGGGATCGTCACCGTCGGATTCGCGGTCGCCGTGGCCGTCTGCCAGGCGCTCCAGGTCACACCCTGATCCGCAGAATAGCGTAGTTGATAGAGCCCGCTTCCGGCATCGGAGGCAAGAAGGTTCAGCGTTACCGTACGGGATTGTGTTCCGATCGAGCCGCCGTTGATCGCAATGTTCCCGGCAGGCAACACAGTATCGAGAAGGATCGAAGCCGAGAATGTCGCGATATTTCCGGCCTTATCGCTTACCTGATACCGGAGCTGCTTCGATCCATCCCCCGAAGGCAGCGTCAGGGACTTCGATGCCACGGAAGCCTCCCATACGGTCCAGTTCGCTCCGCCATCCGCAGAGAAACGGACCTTGTCGACCCCGGAGGATGCATCGCCGGACGTCAGGGCCAGTGTCACATTCGTTGAATTCGTTGCTGTCGCGCCGTTATTGATCTTCAGGGAACCGGTCGGGATCACGGTGTCACGCACCGTCGTCACCGTTACCGCCGCACTCATTTTCCCCGTACTCGTCTTGGTCGTGATCGAAAAGGTTTTGACCCCGTCCGTCGCAAGTGAAACGGTCGCGGACCAATCGGTCGCATTAAAATCCGCCCCATACTGCGTTCCGTTGATGTAAAGGTAGGTCTGCGCGTCTTTAGTTCCCGACAAAATAAGCTGGGCGGCATTGGTGAAAGCGGGGACTTCCGATGTCACGGCCGGCGTCCCGGGCATGAATTCATAAACGATCGTATCTTTGAATGTGGCGATGTTCCCGGCTTTGTCGCGGACCTGATACTGGACTTCTTTGGTCCCGTAACCCGACGTCAACGTGATCGCGCGCGTCGCGGAAAAAGCCTCCCACCCGGTCCAGTTCGCACCGGCGTCCACCGTAAACCGCACCTGATCCAAGCCGGCCGCCGCATCCGCCGCAGTCAGATTGAGTATGACATCGGTCGTGCCGGTAGAAGTATCGCCGTTGTTGATCTTGATGGTTCCCGTCGGAAGAGCCCGGTCCAGCAAAACCGTCAGCGAACGCGCCGCACTGGCGTCCCCGGCGCTTGTCTTACTCGTGATCGAAAAAGTTTTTGAGCCGTCGGTGGTACCCAGACTGACCGTAGCCGTCCACACAGTGGCATTAAAATCCGAGGCATACTTGGTCCCGTTGATATAAAGGTAGGTCTGAGCATCTTTAGTGCCGGAAAGAACAAGCGACGTCTGATTCACTGCCGCCGGAACCGTAGACGTCACAACGGGCGTTGCCGGCATAAATTTATAAACGATCGTATCTTTGAACGTAGCCACGTTCCCGGCCTTGTCGCGAACCTGATACTGAACTTCCTTGGTGCCATACCCGAACGTAAGCGTGATCGCCCGGGTCGCCGCGAAAGCTTCCCAGTCCGTCCAATTCGCACCGCCATCCACCGTGAAACGCATAACATCGACACCGGACGTTGCATCCGAAGCCGTTAAATTCAGAATGACGTCTAAAGATCCGGTAGAAGCGGCTCCGTTCTCGATCTTGATCGAGCCCGCCGGGGCGACCATATCACGCCGGAGAATAACGCTCCGGGTCGCGCTTGCCACGCCGAGAATACTTTTGGATACCAAAGAGACCGTATTATTGCCTTCCGCCGCGAGAGTAACGAGTGCCGACCATGTTGTGGAATTGTCAGCCGGCGCAACGAGCACCCCGTTCACGTAGACCGAGCTATAGGCGTCCTTGGCGCCCGAGATCGTCACGCTTTTCCCGTTGAAGACCGCCGGAGTCGCAGGATCCAGCGCCGGCATCGCCGGAGCCACCGTTCCCGCGAGGGCCCTCGTCGCCCCGATCCGATAAACTTCAACTTCGCTGTTTTGAAGGCGCGTGAGGCTTGGAATATCAGCCGTGCTCATCGAAACAGGCGATAGACTGATCCAAATATCGGGCGCTCCGCTCCAGGTAAAATAGACATGCGTTTTCACGGGAACGAACATGACCCCTTCCTGCACGAGAACTTTAGCCACTGTCGACCGACGCGCAAATTCGTTATACCGCGTTTCCATCGTCGCCATCGCCCAGCTTTGAGAAGCCCAGGTCGTATAGGGATTGGCCGTGGAGAAATGAGGCGTTGCCAAAAGACCGGCAAAAGCCATGACGCTCTGAGGGTCCATCCCCTCCAAGACCGCCAGATTATTTTTAAAATCCGCAGCATCAAATCCCGTCCCGACGCTCGGTTTGTTCGCCGCGTAGGATGTTAGCTGAGCATCCGAAATCGTCGGAGCGATGACCTGGCTTGTGGCAAAAAGCATCTTGGCAAGCGCTTGATCCCGAGCGCTCAGTCCGGAAAGCAAAATCGTCCGTTGCGCCGTGGTATAGGTGGAGAGAGCCCATTGAAACGCCGCGCGCGACTGAAATAACGCATCATAAAAATTAGCCGGCATCGCAGGTTTCGTCAAAAGATCCTCAAGCGTCCTGGAAAACTCCCGCGCGGCCGCGACGCCATCATTGTTGATGATGGTATCTTTATAAGTCGCCGTATTTCCCAATTGATCCCGGACTTGGTAAGAGACTTCATTCGTCCCGAGGCGCGAGGGCAGCGTCACCGCACGCGTGGCGGCAAAGGCTTCCCACTCGGTCCAGGTCGTCCCGCCGTCCATTGAAAAACGCATCGCGTCAACCCCGGATCCGGAATCCGCGGCTTTTAAATTCAAAGTGACGGAGACAGAACTCGTGGACGCGGCGCCGTTATTGATCGCGACGGAGCCGGTCGGAGCGGTGGTATCACGGGTGATCTTAACGTACTGGGTCGCGGAGGAAATCCCAAGCGCGCTTTTCGCGACCAGAGAGATCGAATTGACCCCTTCCGATGACAACTTAACACCCGAAGCCGTCCATGTGGTCGAAGCATCCGCCAAAGCGACCAGAATACCTTTCACATACACGGAACTATAGGCTTCCTTGGTTCCCGTAAGCGTCACAGTTGTCTGGTTCGTCAAAAGCGATGTCGCGGGGTCTGCCTGAGGCAATGCCGGCGCCGCAAGATCCAATCCGTTGAGTTTTACATAGAATGTTCCGCTCCGGTAAGTCGAGGTAGTATCGGTCTGATCCACAAAAAAATGGATCGCTTTGATGCGGGAACGGTCCAAGGCCGGATCGAGAAGCGATAAATCCATGCTCCAATAGCGCTGGGACGAAGAAGACACCTGGGTTAGCTCAAACGTGCCGAAGTTCCCGTTTGCGTCTTCGAAACGAACATTCACCGTCTGCGCGTAGCCTAAAAGCCCTACGGTAATTTTCGCGAGGGAAGAAAGATCCCCTGTTTCCTGACCCGCGGTGCCGTAATTATCAAAATCCACGGTCATCCCCGACACGGCACCCGCCGGCCTGACATCGTATTTTACCCCGATCGTTGTTGCCGAAAGGCTCAGGGAGCTGGTGCTGCTCGATCCCGCCATAACATACGGCAGCGGCGTCCCCGGAAGCGTCGTCACATTCGTACTGGTGAGACCCGGCGTGTAAGGAACTGTCACCGGCGCTGCGGCCGATTCGGCAACAAAAGCCTTCTCCGGGACAGGATCATAAAGAGGAGCGTTGGGGTTGATCGGATCCGCGTAAAGAACAGGCATAGAAAAAAAGGCCATCGTAACGGCAAGCATCAACGCAAATGCAGATCGCATAGGTTCTCCCCTTGAAGAGTTTCAGGATTCGTGAGGTTAAAAAAGATGCCAAAAGATAACAGACGAACCTTGATCAGGCAAGGGAAACAGCGGTGCCTTTGTAGAGAGAAACCCGCTTTAAAAAGGGGCTAACAGAAACGCTATGGGAAAGACAGGAATGCTAGAAAAAGCACAAAAAAAAAGGGACGGTTCTCTGTGAGAACCGTCCCTTCATGGTGCTATTAGAAATCGAAACGCGCGGTAGCGTAGTAGGTATTGCTCGCGTACTCGTCCTTGAGCTCCAGATCGTAGTTTGCCGTCAAGGTCATGTTCCCTTTGTTCAGGAACGCGAGTTCGCTGCCGAGCAACAAACCGCTCTTCGCCGGCTTGGCGCCCTGCGTGTTAAACGCAGGACCACCGCCCTGGAACGATGCCGTGCTCTCGAACTGATCGCCGATGTAATCGTACATCCAGGCGGCTTTCAGCGCCGGGATGAACGTTCCCATCTTCTTCGACACGATCGGGTACGCGAACCGGGTACCGAGAGCCTGCAAGAGCTCATTATAACCTTCCCCGTTCACGTTCAAATTCAACGCGTCCGCGCCCTTCTCCTTGTACTCGTTCATGCGGAGATAGCTGTATTGCAATGACGCAAACGGCGTCACCTCAAGGTTTTTCGTCTCCTTAAAGACGAAGGTGTAACCTGATTCCAACTTCGTCGTGTACTGCTGGCCGTGGTGATCCGCTTTGGCCAAGCGCCTCGTCGTAGGCGTCAGCCAGATCTCGCGACGGCTATCGTAGTTATTTTCCGTGAACGCGATCGTCCCATCTACGTACCAGTTATCCTCAACCTGGTTACGCACCGCTTCCCGGGAATTCTTATTGCTGTGCCGGGCTTTGCAAAGATCCGTGGAATCATAGCTTCCATAGATCGCGGCCTGCCAGCTGTCGATCGTGTTCGACGGACTCCCCGGAGTCTTGGAATTCACTTTCGCAAGACCATAACCGCCGGCAAGCCCCAGGCGAACGTGATTGTCCAACATCTTGTCCGTACCGAGAGTGGTCCCGAACAGATTGGCCTTGTAACCTTCAATGCCTTTCCGGGCATCCTGCTTCACGTGACTGCCAAGGCCCTGGATCCAGACCCCCATTCCCTCGATCATGTCCCCCGTCGAGACACCTCCCATACTATTCCTCGCGTTACCAAGACGGTTGCTCACGCTTCCCATGAAGAGATCGGTAGCCGCGAGACTGCCCTGTTCCGCGCCTCCGCTCGGATCGGGATTCATCGTATCGAGGGCGTTCCCGATTTGATCGGGAGGAAGGGTGTCCAAGGTGTTGAGGACGTTCAACATATCCCCTGTCGCTCCGTTCTGGCCGGCCTGTTCAAGCGCGGCTCCAGCTGCCTGACCGTTCGAGTTCGCGGTCGTATTCTGGTTGTAGGCTCCCGAACGCACCGCCGTCAGGATCAGGTCTCCGCCGGACGCGGAACCCGTGAAAGTAACGATGGAACTGCTTGAGTTGATCGTCAAATTCGCCGGAGTAATCGTGCCTCCCGCCGCGCCGTCCACAATCTTGAACGTCGTACCGCCGGCAATGTACTCACTGCCCACGGTAACATTAATGGTGCTCGCGGCAGTCATCGTCGCGTTCCCCGCCGTCGCCACAATGTTCCCGAACACCGACGCACTGTCGATGTTCAGATTCAGCGACGCACCGGCACCCTGCGTGTAAGCCCCCGTCAGAAGGGTCAGGGTGTTAGAGCCGAGCGTCAGACCCGCGTTGTTGGTCACCGCACCGCCCGTTGAAAGAGAATTGTTGTACGAAAGAGTCCCGGCGCTCACTAACGTCGTGCCATCATACGTGTTGGCATTCCCGAACGTCAAAGTTCCGGTACCGACCTTCGTAATCCCCCCAGTCCCGCTGATCACACCGGAGTAAGTCGTGCTTGTTGCATCGCCCACCGTCAGCGTTCCGCTTCCGAGCGTCACGTTACCGCCCGTGGTTCCGCCTCCGGAAAGAGATCCGACCGTCTGGTTAAAATCGTCCAGATCAAGGGCCGCCGAACCGACATTCGCAAGCGTTACCGCGGAACCGGAGCCAAAAGCCTTGCCCCCGGCCGCCGCGCCGGCCCTTAAGATACCGGCCGTGACCGTCGTAGTTCCGGTATAAAGATTGGTCCCCGAAAGCACAAGCGCCGATGTCGCGCTATTCTGGACAACGCCCGTGACGTTCGTCCCGATCACACCCGTGACCGCGCTTGTGCCGGTGCTGGTCCCCGAATTCGTGACCGTCCCGGTATTGTTGACCGCCCCCAACGTTACGCCCGAGGCAAGGTTGCTGTTGTTTTTCAGGGTCAGATTACCGGTCCCCGCGACGGCGCTGGAAACCGTCAATGCCGCACCACCGGCAGCGTTCGTAAGCGTCGTACCGGCCGTGTTCACGGTTAAGGCTGTCGTTTGGACCGTCAAGCCTGAGGTCGTGCTATTCTGAGTGATCCCCGTCACATTCGCGCCCACGCCGCCACTAATGATATTAGTGGCATTTCCAGCGCCTGAGTTTGTGATTGTGCCGGTGTTATTGACGCTCGTTCCGGACAGAGTGATCGCGTTACCCGCGGTAGCGTCCAGGGTGAGATTGCCTGCTCCGGTGATCCCACCCGTGAGCTCGAGTGTCGAACCGGCGGTGGACAAGGTAAGGGCGTGAGTGTTGAGCCCCACCGCGCCGCTAAAGATGCTGGCCGCGCTTGAGGTGATCGTTGCCGTGCCCGTGTTCCCGCCTGCGATCGAGATCGCGTTAGCAAACGTTCCGGCAAGACCCCCGTTCAACGTAGCGTTGTTCGCGCCGGCAGAGTCACCCACCGTGATCGTACCCGTGCCAAAAGCGGCCGCATTGGTGGTTCCCGAAAGCGTCCCCGCCTTGATCGTGGTGCCACCACCATAGGTGTTGTTCCCGGAAAGAACTGTAGTCCCGGCACCTTCTTTCGTAACGGCACTGCTGGCACCGGCAAGGACGGCGCTGACCGTCCCGGTATTCGTCAGGGAATAGGAACTCCCCGTAAGTTTTCCCGCGCCGCTGACCGTACCACCTGAAATCGTAACAGCGCCGACCGTTTCGTCTGTCGCAACATCAAGCGTGCCTCCGGTAACTACCACCGCCGAGGTGTCCTTAATGGCAGCTCCGTCCGAGAGAGTTAACGTTCCTTCTTCAACGGTGGTCGTTCCGCCATAGGTATTTGTCCCGGAAAGGACCCAAGTCCCGATTCCGTTCTTTCTCACGTGCAGCGAAGCCCCGCTAATGTCACCGCTGATCGTGTTGCTCCCGGTATCCGAGCCATTCAACGTAAGCTGGCCCATCCCCGAACCAGTGACCGAGCCCGTAACATTCATCACAAAAGCATCATTGGCGCTGTTATTCGTAAAGGTCGCACTTCCGGCTAACGTGACATCCGCCGCGATCGTTTGGGTGGTAACCACATTGTCATTCATGACGATCGATCCGCCGTCATCGATCGTAAGCGTGTCCGTTCCCGCGCGTCCTATCGTGTAGCTCGCAAGATCCGCCGCTGAATTGTCAAATTGGATGTCCCTTATCGTTTTCGCCCCAGGGGTACCCGGAGGATCAAACCGGTTATCAAGAGAAATCAAAGTATGTCCGCTTCCGTCTGAGCTAAATGTCGCCTTCTCGCCTGTGCCAGGAATGGTGTTGTTCAGCCAGTTTCCCGTACTTCCCCAAACGCCATCGCCTCCGCCACCGGTCCAAACACTACCGTCTCCCGCAAGCGCCGAAACCGCGGGAAAAAGAAAACAAAAAGATACCAACGCGATCAATAAGTTCTTTTTCATGAGGAGACTCCTAAGTTGTTGTTCAAAATCTCACTTAAGAAAAGGCTTGGGACCCGGCGTAAATTCAGCCTGCCCGAAACCCCTTAAAGACACCTAAAAAACCAAAAAAGGGCTCTGAGACCTATCGTAATTTACGGCCAATCTTCCAAAAACTCAAGGAGAAAGCCTCGCTTGAAGAAATTTCTGTTTGGAGGATGACCCCAGCGTTATAAGATATCCGCGAAGTTAGAATTCGGAGCTTTTCCCTATGGACGAAAAACCGGTATTAAGCGTGATTCTCCCCTGCCTTAACGAAGAGGCCGGCTTGGAATTCTGCCTCCCCAGGATCAAATCCGTCCTCTCCCGGGTCAACGTCCCTTCGGAAATGATCGTGATCGACAACGGGTCTAGCGACCGAAGCGCCGAAATCGCCTTGAGAAGCGGTGCACGGGTCGTGCAGGAACCCGTGCCAGGATATGGCGCGGCGTGCATGAAAGGGCTTGAAAGCGCCCGGGGAGAATATTGCTTTATCGCCGACGCGGACGGTTCTTACGATTTTGAGGAAATTCCTAAATTTCTGGCGGCACTCGCCGGAGGGTGGGACTTTGTCATCGGGAACCGGTTTAAGGGCAGAATCGATCCGGGGGCCATGCCTTGGTCACACCGCCACATCGGCAACCCGGTGCTTTCCTCCGTTCTGAGACTTTTTTTCAATACCAAGATCCACGACACGCACTGCGGTATGCGCGCGATCACCCAAAAAGCGTACCAAAACCTCGGTTTGATGACGACCGGCATGGAATTCGCCTCAGAAATGATCGTGATGGCCTTGAAAAAAAATCTCCGGATCTTCGAGATTCCCGTCAATTACCATGTCAGGAAAGGCATTTCGAAGCTAAAGCGGATCTCCGACGGATGGCGGCACCTCCGGTTCATGCTCCTCTACAAACCCTTTTTTCTGTTCTTTGTCCCCGGGATATTGATGCTTTCCTTGGGATTGATCTCCCTGCCTCTTTTTTATTTCGATGCCGTCAGCCTTCCCGGGATCCGGTTCTATTATCACCCGATGTTCCTTTCTTCGCTTTTTATCATCACGGGATTCCAGCTGGTCCTCTTCGCGCTCTTTGCAAAAACCTACGCGATCACCCATCTAGACGACACTCCGGTCCTCGAAAGATTTTACCGGCATATGAACATCGAACGGGCCAGCCTTGTAGGGCTAGCCTGCATAGGGCTTGGAGGATTCGTCTACTTGGCGATTTTTGTGAAATGGGTGGGGACCAACCTGGGAGCCCTTAATGAAGTTAAGAACGCGATCCTGGCTCTCACGCTCATGGTGCTTGGGATCCAAACGGTTTTCTCCGCTTTCATGCTCAGCATCCTCGGGATCAAACGGAAATAACGATCCCGCGGGCCGGAAAAGGCTTATACGTTCCCTGGAAAAAACTTCCGCCACCGGCTGATCACCCTGGTAAAGGGAACGGTCCGGAAACAACGCTTTCGGAAATTCAGAAGCCCCTCCGCGGCAGCGATCAATTTCAAACCCAGCTCCGGCTTCCCCCGGTAATACCGCGCCAGGTCCTCCTTTATAAAATGAAGGATTTCGTCAAAGGGCTTTTCTGACAGCAACAAGACCTCGCCGAAACCGAAAAGATGCTCCGGAAGTTTTTCGGGAAAATGCTTGGCGAGAAACCTCAACCGGTTCTTCAAAATAAGCGCCGGTCTCAAAACGCTTTTCTTCCGGGATCCATGTAACCGGTGCCGCACAAGACTGCGCGGCGCGAAAATCACTTTGTATCCGAGTCCTCGTAACCGGTAATTCATGTCCAGATCTTCCGAATACATGCGAAAATCCTCATCAAACAACCCAGCTTCTTCCAATGCCTCTTTTTTATAAAGCACCGCAACATTGGAAACGCTGATCACTTCTTCGGTCTCGGAATATTGCCCCCGATCGCGTTCTCCAAGACCGCGGTCGCCCCAATGATAATTGGGAAGCTGTTCATGTCCGCAACTTTGGATCCTTCCGTCCATGAAAAGCACTTTGCTGCCCACCGCCCCGACATCTTCTAAAGATTGAGCCGCCCGGACAAGTTCGATCAGCCATCGCCGGTCGACCTTCGTATCGTTGTTCAGTAACGCGACATACTCCCCGCGCGTTTCCCGGATCCCGAGATTGTTCGCGCGGCAATAGTTGTTGCACTCATTCTGAAGGAGCCGAACCTCCGGATAATTCCGGCGAAGATACTTCAACGAACCGTCTGTGGAACCGTTATCGATCACAAACACTTCGCGCCGGTCGCCGGGATAATCCAGTTTCCGCAGTTCCTCCAGGCATTCTTTCAGCAAACGCTTCCCGTTGTAATGAACGATAAGGATCGTTACGAACGGAAGCGCTTTCTCCTGTTTCGGATCCTCAGCTCGCATGAACCGGATTCCTTTCACACCCCGGCGCGGGGCTCAAAGATATTTGTTCTTTGATCTTTTCAATAAACACTGCCGTGTCAAATTCCCGGGCGCGCACCCGGCAGGCCTCGCGGTATTTCGCGGGATCCGCATCCAATTCTTTTCCGAGCATTTGGATCGTCCCGCGAAGTTTGTCTTCATCAATATCCCGGATCAAAACACCCGTTTTAGCGTGAACCACCGTCTCACGGTAACCACCTTCCTCCGGGGCAATGACCGGCTTGCCCGAAGCCATCGCCTCCACGACATTCATGCCAAAGTCCTCGTCCTGCGCAGTCGTAATAAAACCCTTACAATGTGCGTACAATTCTACCAGTTCTTCGTGAGAGACCCAGCTTTTGATCTCGACATTCTCCGGTTTTATCCTCGTACAATAGGCCGCATAGTCAAGAAAATGGTTCGACTGCTCGTAGCTCCCGACAATGATCAGCCGCTCCCCGGGAAGTCCCGCAAAAGCATTCATCTGAAGGTCGATCCTCTTGTGCCGGATAAGCCGGTTCACCGAAAGCCAGTAACCCTCCGGCGGCGCATAGCGGAATTTTGAAGTCTCGACCGGCGGATGAATCACAACGGCTTCTTTGCCGAGAAATTTCGCCACTCTTTTTTTTGTATTTTCCGAATTGCAAACCACCCGCTCCACGGCTTTGACATATTTCCGGTTAAGATAACGGTTCACAATAACCCAAAGATCAAAAAATAACCGCCCCCAGAATGGAACCATTGTTTTTCTCACGTACGAATAAAGGTCCCATATCTCGCGGATCGGCGAATGGACATACCAGAGATTGGAACGGTTCTTCACCGCTCCCGACATGGCCCAGTCGCCGGCGATAACAAAAAAGTCGTATTTCTTTTTCAGGTCCAACCGCCGGAACTTCCCCAGGGCGATCTGCTGCCGCCAAGGCGGGTTGAGCGGGATCTTTCCGATCGAGAAAATCCTCGGGAGCACGTCGGCGAACCCCATGCTGCGGATCTTCTCGGGATCCGTGTTGGTCGTATAAATATCGGCGTTCAATTCCCGGGCAAGCGTCAGAGAAACGATCTCCGCCCCTCCGATGTTATCGATAAAATTGTGGAAGATCGCGATCCTCATGAAGAATGCCGCTCCCGTTTCTTTTTTTTTGCCAATCGCAAATTCCTCTGGGCTGCCCCATAGCAAGGGTTGATCCGGACAGCCGTCTGGAACGCATTCCCGGCTTTTTCGTATTGCCCCATCATGCCGTAGGTCACTCCAAGATTGTTCCACGCTTCACCAAACAGGGGGGCTCTTTTGATAGCTTTTGTACCATAACGAATGGCATTTTCCATATCTCCGACCATTGCGTAGGCGTATCCCAGATTGCTGTACGCTTGAGCCCTTGTCGGATCCAACTCGATCGCTTGATGGCAATACCGGATTTCCCGGACATAATCCCCCATTTGTCCGTAAACCGCTCCCAAATTCGTATAAAGCTGTGCCAACGGTTCCTTGTACCCAGGCTGATATTTTAACGCCGTTTCATAAGCCGTGATTGCCTGCCTGTAGGCCCCCCTCTTTCGATAAGCGACCCCAAGGTTCACGTAAGGCCTGGCCTTATGCGGCGATTTTTTAATACAGTCCTTCCAAAACCGGATCTCATGGCCCCAGACATCGTTCCGCAAGAACGTCAGCCATGAAAAAACAAGAATCCATCCCGTCATGATCAAAAAAAAGATCCTTCGGTTCCGCAAAATATCATAAAGACCCGCACAAAGAGCCATGAGAAAACCGATCGAAGGAAGATAAAGCCGGTGTTCCATCATCGGGTCCTTCAACGGGATAAAACTCGACGTCACGGAAAGTGTCAGAAAAAACCACAGAACCCCGAAAGCGACCAGCGGGAAACGACGCGCCGCCCATACCGCGCTGCAAAGAACCGAGAAAAGGACAATAGCATTAACAAGGACCGGGCCGTCGAACCATCCGGAAACCCATCGGATATCCGGATCGAAATTCTGCCTTAAAGGCACGAGCAACAGCCCGATATAGCGCGGGATCACTTCAAGCTGCGTCAGAAAATATTTCCCGCTCGTAATACCCATGCGCGCATGGGATTCGAATAGAGCATTAAATTTCACCGGCAAAAACCACAGAACTACCAAAAACAAAAAACAAACGCCCGCCATCGAGATCCAGAACGTTTTTCTGGACGCCCTTGGTTCGCTCAAAGCGTTCGCTGAAACCGGCTCTTTCAGAAAAACCCATTCCACCAGAAAAATCGCCCCCGGCAACGTGAAGACCGTTTCTTTGGTAAACGCCCCCAACAGCGCCGACACCGTCGCAAGAATAAAACAAAACGCTTTTGAAAAACCGCGCGACGCATCCAATCGTCCTTTCAAATACAGGCAAAGCGACAGCATATAAAAAAAGCCGGCAAGGCATTCGAACCGCTGACTGATATAAGTCACCGCCTGCGTCTGGATCGGATGGACCGCGAACAGCGCGCCCGTCAAAAAGGCAAACTTTCTCCCGTGCTCCGCGATCCCGCTTCCCCGCATGCGGGGCGTTTTAAAAATCAGCAAGAGCAACACTATCACCAATAGAGAGACCGCCGTATGGATCGCGACATTGACCAGGTGATAGCCGATCACCCTATACCGGCCCACACGATAGTTCATCGCGAACGAAGTAAATCCCACGATCCTCGCGCGATAGCTTTGAATCTTCCAGAGCTCCGGAGAGCCGATCTGGCGGATCGCGGGATTCTTGAGGATGTACTCTTCGTCATCGAATAAAAACGGCGCCCGCAGAGTATTGGAGTAAAGTAGGAACCCCCAAACACAAAGACTGATCAACGAGATCAGGACCATCCCATTCTTTTTTTTCAGCTCCAAAAGGCCCTTCGCTTTCCCGAAAAGGACACTCCCCGCTTCTAAGGTCCCCTTCGGCTCTAAATGATTCCGGAATTCCTTTTCCAATTGGTCACTTCACCCAAAGAGGATATCGCTTAAAAAATTTATTCGGCGCCGTACCGCTCCGCCACGCTTCAGATCTCTGCGCCGACGATCGTTTTTTTCTGAAAAAATGCCCGTCAGCAAGCAAGTCTTCTTCACCGATAATTTCTTTTTCTATTCATATCGCGTCGGATCTTGTTTCAGTCGCGCCAAAACTTTTGGGACATCTTGAGGTTCATCCACCGAAATCGAGTCGGTGGAAAGCTCGATCATCCTGACCCTGACTCCCATCTCAAGAAATCTCAAGATCTCTATATCCTCGATCCGTTCCAGGGGAGTTTTAGCGGAAGCTCCCCCGAACCGCAAAAGCACCTCTTTGGGGAAAGCATAAACGCACACCTGTCTCCAGGCATTGAGAAGCCCTACCTTTCCACTCGCGGGGATCGGTGCTCGCGACATATAAAGGAGCTGACCATCTTTTCCGAAAGCAACTTTGGGGATGTTCCGGCTGAGGAATAAGCCTTCCTCTTTTATCGGGCAATATCCGTTCAAAATTTCCCCGGGAAATTTGGGGAGAATTTCCAGGATCTTAGAGATATCCTTCGGATTGAACACCGGTTCATCCCCCTGGACATTGATATAGTAGTCAGCCTCAACCGCCCTACTGGCTTCAGCAACACGATCTGTTCCCGTCAAACAACTCGCGGACGTCATAATAACATTCATCCCATGCTCCCGGCAGTGAGACGCGATCCGCTCATCGTCCGTCGCAACAAAAATATCCCGCCGATCGAAAGCCTTGGCGCATTGCCCAAATGTTCGCTGGATCATTGTTTTCCCCATCAGATCGATCAGCGGTTTTCCGGGCAACCGGGAGGATTGGAATCTAACCGGGATCACCAAAACAATTTTCATCGGTCGGCCATGTCTCTTTTCGTTTGAAGTGGCTTTGCATCTTCCCGAACCGGCTTTGTCTTATCTAAAATGCCGGCACTTTTAAAAGTTCGCACTTTTTTCCGAATCTCTCATGAAACCACAGCGCAAGAATCTGGCGCCCCGCCTTGCCATGGCAACAATCTTCCTTCGCAAACAATCCCCGGGAATCACAAACCATCGGACCGCTCAGATTGGAAGACTCCGCTTTCCGTAAACGCATCTCAATCCACAAGCATCGCCCTTGGCCCAGCATCTTCGAACTGATGTTTTCCGAAAACTCTTGCGACGCAAATGCCATTGACAACGAAAATGGCCCTCGCAAAACTCTTAGCCAAGTCAACTACGCCCTCTTTGTTGATAGACTCTAGGGTGAACCCGTTCATTAACTTAAATCCAGAGAGTAAAACAAGGGTTCTCGGCTAAGATGTTACACAGGAAATCGCACCTAAGCTGGAAATCCTCTCCTGAACCTTTCGGAGAATATTTCCCAAAAGATTTGCGAGGGAAGAACCCGTGCCGCAGCAACTCTTCATAATTTTTGAGCCTGCCATTGCTTATAAAACAACCCTTTCCGATCGATCAGCTCTGTCAAGGTCCCTGACTCCGCAACCCGTCCTTTATCCAGATAAATGATCTTATTGGCTTTCCGAATGGTCGAAAGCCTGTGGGCGATTACGATCAGTGTTTTTTCACGGCTTGTTTCCAAGATAAATTCATTAATACGGGCCTCGGTCCCGGAGTCCAGAGCGCTGGTCGCCTCATCCATGATCAAGATCTCCGGATCTTTAATCAGCGCCCGCGCGATCGACAACCTCTGGCGCTCCCCGCCGGAAAGGCGGGTCCCCCGTTCTCCGACAAGCGTCTCATATTTTTGAGGCATTTTTCCCACAAAATCCTGGATCTGGACCTTTCCCCCAAGCTCATGAAGCCGTTCTTCCGAGATTTCTCCGGAAACCCCGTAAACGATGTTGTTCCGGATCGTATCATTGAAAAGAAGGACCTCCTGGCTTATGAGCGCCATGCGCCCTCGGAGTGACGCTATCTCGTAGTCGCGGATATCCCGCCCGTCCACAAAAATGGCCTCCGGCGGGCAATCGTAGAACCTCAACAGCAGGTTCACAAGCGTGCTCTTCCCGGAACCCGAGGGCCCCACGATCGCAACGACCGACTGCCGGGGGATCGAAAAATTGACCTTGTCCAGGACGTACGCCTCCTTTTCTCCGTACCGGAAAGAAAGCTCCCTGAACTCGATCGCCTTCTTGAGTCCCGTGAATTCCACGGAACCACTTTCGACACCGGCATGGCCCTTGTGATAAAGGACCTGCTCAATATCATGAATGGCCGAAGCGGCGTTCGCGGACCCAAGCTTGAATGTGTTGATCGCATTGAATCCCGGAATCACCCGCATCGCAAGATAGAAAAAGACGAATGCCTGCGACGGGTCCGGAGCATGATCAAACTTCATCACGATCGCCAACCCGAAGGCGAGACACAGAATCCCGGTCACGGAACCAAGATCCGACACAGGCCCCGCCAAGCTGGTCAACCGCTGCGTCTTAAAGGAATGATCGACCTCCTCTTCGCTGGCTTTGGAGAACCGGGCGATCTCTTCCCGCTCTTTCACAAAACTCCGGATCACCGGCATGCAGTAGAGCATATTGAAGATCCGTTCGTGAAGGTTCTTGGCATAGCGATCGTGCTCTCGCGAGGCCTCACGAATCCTCCGAATGATGTTCTGGGTCAAAAATTCGGTCAGCGGGAAGGCCACAGCCGCCACACAGGTCAATTTCCACGATAGATGGGCCATCATGCTGATATACGCCACAAGGAGAAGGGCCTGGACGATAAAATGCTGAAATAACTGGAACTGAGATTCGATCAGACTGGTGGCCTTGGTCAGGACGGTCTGCAGGAAAGCGGTTGTGTTCTTATCGTAAAAACTTTTGCTGTAGCTTAGGCATTTTTCAACCAACAACCGGCGGATATTCGCCGTAGCATACCGGGCCTGGGTTTGGCTGCAAAACGACGCGAAATACAAAAAAACATTCTTCGCGATCGTAACGAGATAGAACCAGACCACCAGCAACGCGAATAACCGCGTCGAGGTACGGAAAAGACCTGGAAACCGCATCACAAAAAAACGAAGGACCGGAAGGTGCCCTACGTGCTTAAAATCCCCGCGCAGGATCCCTCCCGTCAGCGGCAATAGCAACTGGGCGGCATAAAGCGCTAGCAAACTGAAACAGAAAGAAAAAATGACGGACAGGGCCAAAAACCACATGTTGACCCGCCCCATTTTCAGGAACGCGATAAGCTTTTTTGTGTTCTGAAAGACTTCACTCTGCGACATTCTTCTTGTCCTTGTTTTAGCAGAAAAGGGCCCGCCCCGTTCCACTCAGTAACCTACCCCTGCATTCCCAAAAAGTCCCTCACGCGGTACTTCTCGGCATGGATTTTATCACGGACCCTTTGCCAAAACGAGCGGTCCGGTCCTTCCTGGAACGGCTCAAAACAAACCGGACGGGCAACAAACCCGCTCTTTTCCACCACCCGAGATAAAAGTCTCTCGATCGCGTGAGCCAAAGTTCCGTTACGCCGAATCGATACCTCACACGGAAAATCTTCCATACCCAAACCCAATTCATATAAAGGAGCCAAGGCCCTCGGGCGGAACCAGAACATGGATCCTGCCGGGAAAACGACGGCTTTCGTCGCCGGAAGTTCGAGCCCCAAGCGCCCCGCAAGCACCGAACAGATCTTCCAGTTGTTGCTCCAGGATTCCTTCTCAAGGCCCCCCCCGAGGATCGGGATCACTTCAGGATAGACCATCCCCAACCGTTCGTTTTCCTCGAACATCCGCAAAATCGCCGCGACTGTTCCGGCAGACCCGGCGAGATTTTCAAGAAGATAACGTCCCCATTCTTTGAGCCACAAGCGGTGAGGACTCTTTTTGGTGTGGACCTTGAGAACAAGATCATAACCGGAATAAATTTCCCCGAATTCGCAGAGGAACGGCGCGATATCAAAACCGCGATTCAGGACGCCCTTCAAGAAGATCTTTTTCCCGGGGAACGCCTCCGACAAAACGCTTCGGACCTTCTTCACAGAAGCCGCGGGAGCTGACGCGTACAGATCGAATTCCCGGGGAATATTCTTCAAATAGCCGGCGATCATTCCAGCCTGCTCCTCGTAGAAAAAATGTCCTACGACGGCGATCCTGAAAGGGGTCATTGAAGATCCTTCGCGATATTCCGGCCCATCGCACGAACGAGGATGGCTACTCCCTCGTTCCCCACATGACAACAGTCGTCAACATAAAGGGGTTCCGGATGATCCGAAAAAACCCTGGTCAGATCATAGAATTTAACGCCGGCATCAGAAAGAGCCTTCCCCATCTCTGAAAGATAGGGGTAACCTTCTTCCGCGGACTTTTTATATACATGGCGTTCGTTTATTGCAATACGGCGCTCTTGATCTCTTATAGGTTTTGTCCCTAGAACGTATTGATTGGGCTGGAGAAAGTGGTAATACCGGATCCCGTTTGCATTACAGATCCTGTGCATTTGAAGCGAACACCGCTCCCAGAACGCTGCGAGGTCCTGATACATCGTGCGATCATCCGCATAAGACCGCTGCGGTCCCATCATAGCGTAAGAATCCCGGACCGGTCGTTCCCCGGCGCTCAGCTTCTGCATATCCTGAAAGATCTTGGCGGATAGCGACCCATCGATAAGCCGAAAGACCAACTGCATGGTAAAGCTGTAACGGAAAAGATTCATTGAAAAAACGTCCGCCACGGTTTTGCGGGTCTTCTTCAAACGAATGAGATCGGCCCTTCTCAGGATCTCCTCGGGACCGCCAACCTCCCGGAAAAGCCGCCATCTCCATCTGCGCGGAAAAAACAAACATGTTTTGTCGGGAAGATTTTCGGTTACGGGAAGAACGATATCGTTGAAGCCGTCTAGATTAATGATCATGTCGAAGGCCCCGTCCAACGCCAACATGTAATTCAAGATCATCAATTGCTGCGGCTGTTTATATCCCCCGAAAGCGAAATTCAGAAGAACGATCTTTTTATCCTTCAAGGCAGGGATTTTTTTCAACTCATCCCTCAAGGCCTCCATGCCCAAAAAACTAACGCTCATCGCAACCGATCCGCCGAAAACGGCAACAATATATTGTTCGTCCGACTCGCGCTGAAAAGGGATTCCTTCGCTCTGGTGACAACGGCCCACAAAACCGTATTCGGAAGTACATGGCGCGTGTTTCGAATCCCGGGGCCCGAGAACATACCCAATATAGGGATGAGCCACCTCGTTTTGCAGAGACAATGGAAAATTCGGTCGGCCTTTTGGAAAAGGACCGTCATGAACATCCACCCGGTCGAGGAACAATTTCCCGAACGCAAAAGAAAAAAGCTCCAGGACCAACGCGCTTAAAATGATCGTGGCACAGAAAAAAACGACTTTCTTGAATTTCATGTTCGCTGTCTTTCTTTTAAACGATCTGGATTCCCGCGTCGCCGGGAAATAATCTACGCATGAGAAGGTTCCGGCGGCTTAGCTCTTCCCTTGATCCATCTCAAAAATTCCGGTTGGATACACTCCGCGGCAAAACGGTTGCCGGCGATGTTCCAGTGAGTATCGTTCGGTTTGTAGAAACCCGCACGATCGCGAAACGCGTTCAACAGATCCACATAAGGGACCCCTTGTTCCGAAAGATACCGGCGGAGCAACTTGTTGGGAGCGTCCCATTCCATTTTCTCAGAAAGAACATCTTTAGGGAACTTCCTTGAGAGTTGCCGCTGCAGGTCCTGGTCGACCTGCATCTGATCGGGGATCAGGACGAAAGCGATCAAGATCCCTTTCTCACGGCACAAAGCGATCATCTCATCCAACTGAGCGCGAACAAACGGCCATCTTGGTTTCAGCTTCCAACTTTCTTTTCCAAAGTTAATGCTTCGTTTTTTTTCGATCTCAAGAAACGCTTCTTCCTTAAATGTGGCGGCGCCATCCCGGTACACCGGAGCAGGCAAAAGCGGCTGGCGAACAGATTCAAAAAAAACTTTCCCGTTGGTGAAAAGACGGACCGTTAATAAAGCGTCCGCCCAACTACGCGGTTGGGGTATCGTGTCCAAAAAATCGTTCCCGACAAAAAAAGATACCACCACGGCATCGGGATGAAAGAACAAAGCCTCATGCCGGAGCACAGACAAATACTCCACCGGCCCGGCTCCGGGAACTCCCATATTCAGGATCTCGATATCAAGCCCCTGGGCAACACCCCACTCCTCCAACAGTGTCCAATAGTTATCTTTATGGGGCACAATCCCGTACACAAAGGAATCCCCAAGGGCTACGACACGAATACGATGTTTTTTTTGAAGCGTAAAATCGTGGTCCTTGAATCCAAGATTTTTGCGGCCCGGCTTCTTCCTCAGATGGTTTTTGATTAAAAGCTGTCGTTTCCCAAGATCGTGCAGAAGTGGCATGGGAATAAAATATTGAGCCGCACGAAGCCCCAGCTCGAATACCAGAAAACTAAAAAAGATCCCGAAAAGGAGCGCAATCCCCCGTTTGCCCCATTTGGCAGAAAATATGGACACTTTATCAGTCTCCTTCCTCAGCTATGAAACGCTTCACTGCGGGACCGGACGGCGTCCTTCCGCCTCGCCAAACCGCTTGTAATGCTCATAAGGATCCATGCCGCTCGCCGCGACATCCGGATTTTGTTCTAAATACCACTTGGCATTGAATGTCCGGCGAGGCCAAAAACGCCGCCAAAAGTTCTCCCCCGTATCTTTTTTTAATTCCGCGATGAGCCGCGCTCTGATACTAGGGGCAAACTCGAACAACCTCTCTAACTGCCGGTCATTTTCCTTTTGAATATTGTTAATCGTTCCGAGGGTAAATTCTCCGTTCCGTCTTAGTTCCCGGTCCGGATTGACATAGATCAGATCCCTGAAATTATCAGGAACGACGCAAACCTTTGTCCCCTTCCGGACAGCCATTCCCCAAAACCACACATCATCGTTGCTGAAAGCGATCCTGTTGAACGATGCTTCGTCGAACACCCTTGCGTCGAGGCAATGCGGCGGGTACAAAACACCCCCGCTTCCCGTAAAAAAATTGAGAAAAGACGGCGACACATTCCGGACGCATTGCTGCCATCCGGCATAAGGCCGCAACTCGTCCCGCGGGATCCATGCCACCCGATGGGCCCTGTGACAATGAATAGCGGCCGGCTCTTTTAAGTAAGAGGCGTAAAGCCGTTCCAGCCAATCCCGCGGATAAAAAATGTCATCATCCGCCGTCACAACAACATCCTCCGGGAATTCACGCAGTGCCGGGATAAGTTTCTTATATTGCCTGAGATCCTTGCACCACCGGATCGTCAGCCCGCACCGCACCAGTCCCAGAACCTGAGCGGGAACATTTTTTTCCTTGTTCGGAAACTGTTCTTCCGCCAGCCACAAAATAACGGCGTCCGGCGAAACCGTCTGGTCCAGCAAGGAATAAAGGCAAAAGTGGATGTCATGCATTCTCTCGGGAAAGGAAGTGAGCGAAATGATCAATTTCGGTTTCCTTGGGACCGAAGTGAGGCTTTTTCCGGAAAATGCCGCGATCCGCGGAGCGACGACTTCCTTATCGATATACCGGATCGAATATCCCGGACGGATTTCCAAGTCCCGAATTGCGTCTCCACAAAGGTTTTTTTCTGCCGTCATCGAATGTTCTCCGCTTTCGTGGTCCGCTTTCCGGCTATCCGCCCGCTCACCTGGCCATAGATCGAATCAAGCGCTTTCGCAAGGTTCTCAAGCGAATAATTTCCGACGATCTCCCGGCCCGCCTTCCCGAATTGGGCGATCAGCTCCGGATTCTTGCAGAACTGTTCCACCCGGTCAGCCACCGCCCGAATGTTCCGGAACGGGACCAGATACCCCGACCCTTGATCCTGAACCAGTTCCGGAAGGGCGCCCCCACGATAAGCGATCACCGGACGGCGAGCAGCCATACCCTCGGCGACCGAACGGCCGAAAGATTCCGCGAAAAGCGACAGGTTCAGCACCACATTGACCTCCGAAACCGCCGCAACGGGCGTCTCCTTATAGCCGGCAAACCGGACATTCCCAAGCATTTTCGCTCCCTGGTATTCTTTTTTTAATCGTTGTATATCTTTTCCGTCTTCGGGACCGATCAACATAAAAACGGCCTGCGGGACCGAGCCCTCGCAAAGCTTGGCGATCTCCATCAGATCAAAAATGCCTTTTTTCCGGATATTGCTGCTGATCAGACCGAACACGATCGCTCGCGGGTCCACGGTATTGGAAATATCCAGAAGATCCGTTCGCACCACATTGGGTGCGACAAAAACCCGCTTCCCCGGGCCCAACATTTCGGCCGTTTTCCGGGAATTGGCGACCAGGAAATCGGCGTTCGCGTGGATCTGTTTTAAAACTTCTCGGGGCTTGAGACCAAATTGCAGAGCCAGCGGCTGGTCCTCCAGAATGATCTCACGAACGTGCATCAAACTGACTGTTCCCGCATTTCGCGCCGCGAGCAAAGGTTCCCGGAGCATCAACGTGTTCACATGGACCAACCCGATCGAATGAAAATCAATGATCGAACGGAAGCGGGCGACCACGGAATTTTCCGTCGCAACTCCCCGCGTCCACAGCCTGCAACGGAAAACATAGACCCCGCTCACAAATTTCCGCACTTCCTCCAGGTAAGAAGGGCCAGGAACGGAAGGAAAGGTCACAAAAACGTTAAGGTCCAAAGAGCTCAACGCTTCCAGGACATCCAGAAAACTGCGCTCCGCCCCGAACAGTTGCTTATTCGCCGCATGAGCGCATAACAACACGGACATCCTCCCGTCTTTCAGGGCCGTTATCCCGGGCACATAGCTGTCCTCACAGGGAACATCTCCTGCGGAAAGATCCCCGACCCAGAAACGAAAAGGATGGGCGCATTCCGGCCGTTTGTTTTCTACCGGGACATCCGCACCCACCAAGACGGGCGCGTGTATCGCGACCCCGTCCTTCAGATAATCGTTCGCATCCACCGTCCATCCGGCGACCTCAAAACCGTCTTGCCGATAATAGGCCGTGTCATCTGGTTCTATTTTTCCTTGCCATCTTCCAAAAAATTCACGCCGGTTATGCAAATTGTAAAGCCCTCTCCCCGGCGTTCTTCCTTCATCATGAAGAACTGTGGAAGTCGCCTCATACCAGCACACTCTCCCGGTTCCCCGCGTTAGGCGAAGACAAAGATCGATATCCTCATGTCCGTCGACAAAAGAGGGGTCGAAGCCTTTGACCGCGGCAAAATCCGTGGCTCTCACCGCCAAGCACGCCCCGACCACTGCCTGAAAAGCGCGGCTCCGGTCCAAAAACGGCTGCCCGTTCCTGCTCCCCTGATAGATCGGATAAGGGATCACGCTCCACTGGGAAAAAACCATCCCGACGTTCTGCACGCGCCCGTCCGAATAAATCAGTCGGGGTTGCACGGCCGCGACCTTGGGATCGGAAAAAGGCGCTATCAGACGATCTAACCATCCCGGGGTCACGATCGTATCGTTGTTCAGAAAAATAATTGTACCTCCGCGGCTGTGCCGGAAACCGATATTGGAACCCAGCGCGAAATGGTAATTCCTTTCGTTTTCCACGAGCCGAATCCGCGGATCACTCCCCGCAAGCGTCCTGAACACCGCCCTGTCTTTCGCGGAACTGCCGTTATCCACGAGAATGATCTCATACGGGACCGCAGCGCCCTCGCCCAGGATCGAACGGACACAACGCTCCGTCAATGCGCCCTCACCGAAGGCGGGGATCACGATCGAAACCAACCGTTCGTCTCTCGAAACTGCTCGGACCGTCTCCCAGGGAACAAGCTCACCGCCAAGGACCGCCAGGGGATAATGCGGTGCCTTTCTTTTCTCGTCTTCAAGCCGCCATCGAAAACGGACCCGATCGCGTGCGCCCCGCGTCAGATAGTCCACAAAAGGTTCAACGTCCCGTTTCACGACGTCTGGATTCAATTTTCGATATTCGTTAGGCGAGAAATAACGGTTTGGCCACAATCCCTCGTGAGTTCCATACAAAAGATAGTGAATGACCCGATTGGTGTCAGGGTGAAAGTAGCTTTCGCATTTCTGAACATAATAATTCTCATCAAAAAGACCGCTCTGACGGATTGTTGTCTCATCCTTCTCCAACCGCGCAAACTGCTGCAACACATTGGTGGTACTCGCTTTCCCAGCGGAAGATAAGATGTCGATCACCGACAAACATCCGTCGCTCGGCCGTGATGTCCTGAGATGAAGCAGCCCTACTTTTTCGTTACGATAAACAGGGATCAAGCCGAAGAACCTTTCCAAAGCGTGTTCTAGCCTTCCGTCCATCCGGTACTCTCCCACCTGTCCCTCCAGAAAAGAGTCCGCAAAACCGCTCAGCTTCTCCAATGCCTCGGGCCTGACCCAGAACATCGTCCCCGCAAAAAATCCCCACTCTGTTTTCGGAACTGTCTGACCGTAAAGTTCTTGAGCGAGTTTTTTCAGACCCTGGTAGTTCTCGTACATAAGTCGCGGCCCGGACTGGAACAATGGGGCAGGACCGACCATGCAAAGTGTTGGATTTTTTACAAACGCCTCAACCGCCTCTGCAAAATTCGCGTCCGAGCCCACCAGCATTTCCAGCATGATCTTACGCCACAGGTCCCCTCCGCCGGGCAATCGGCCGTCCCCCTTTTTGGTATGCAATTTGCACACGACCGCATATTTTTTTTGGATCAAGGTGGGGATCAACGACAAAAAGGGACCGATATCCATCCCGCGGTTGGCGCCAAAATAGAAATGAGCTTTGGGAAAAGATTTCGATACGGCAGCTCTTACGAGGGCTTCGCGCTCCGAAGGCGCCGTAATGAAAAGATCAAAGCGGTAACGCAACGCCTCCAATTTCGCTCCGATCTGGGGCCACAGCTCAGGATAATAACAATGAACCACAATGGCAATCCGCGGCGAGTGGGGCCCCTCTTCCAAAAAACAAGCAGCCTTGCCATTTTCCTCGAAGGCTGCCTCCTCAATCGAGCAAGGAGTCCGCCCTTCCGCGCGACCGCTGCAAGCATAATGATGAAAAGGGTCTCTACCACTCAACGCAATATCAGGGTTTCTCTCGAGATACCAATCTGCATCAAAACGAAGCCCGTGGATCCGGAGGTGGATCTTTGCCCAAAGCATAAGAATTTTGACATAAAGAAACCAAAGGGCGTCTTTCACTATGGCCGGTAATGAACCTGTTCCTTTTTTTTCTCCGATCCTCTTATGCCGGTTCTTCACGCCTCTTGTTTTCCCTTCACACTAACCGTTTCAAATCCTAAAGATCTGCATCCCTGAAAGGGCTCGGAAATAACATGTTCAACGGGAACATGTTTATAAGAAAAAACAGGGCACCGTTCCTCTCGCCCTCCTTTTTTCGTCAGAACAAGATCGATCGTTCCGCTGCCCCATCCGAAAGGGTCCCCGTCAAAAGCGAACCGGTCGGGACTTCTTAGATAAAGACTGGGCCATGCCACCGGTTTCAAAAATAGCCGAAGCGCGGCACGCCGCCCAAAGATTTTTTCTACAAAACCTCTTTCATCGACGACGCTCGCCGCTAAAACAGTGCTTCCCGCGATAGTTACGAGAAAATGCTTCGCCCCGCGAGGGATCTTTTTCAGGATCTCCGGATCCCTGACATCCAGCAAAAGATCGTAGCTCTCTTGACCAGCATATCGGACGGTCAGCACGACACCCTCCGAAAAAACGCTTTCTCCGAGAATTTTTGAGGGGGCGCGAACCGATCCTACGGGTATTCTTTTTTGTTGTCCGTTTTCTGTAAACGTTAAAAAAACTCTCCTGAAATCCTCGATCGGGAATGACAGCGGCAAAAACACGACGTTGAACGGATCCGCAGATGCCAAAAGAAAAAAACCTCTGACATTCCGTCGGCCAAGTCGCCCTTCTTTCAGAAAAGGCCTCGCTTGGTCTGCGAATAATTCCGCGACGATTCTTCCTCCCGCGTTGAAAGAAAGCTTTTCATAATCGGAAAGCGCCCCCGTAAAACAGCCCCGAGGGGCCTTATTGAGCAAAGGCGTCAATCTCAGGGAAGAAAACCCCCATTTCCCCCTTCCTGTCAGATAAGAAAACAGCTCCTCCGCAACGATCCGATTTCCCCATGCATTGGCATGATCAATATGCTCGTTGAAATACAAAAAGGAACCTAAAGAAGAGGGTCCCTGCGGAGCAAAAAAACTCACGTTCGGCAACGGAGTGAGCTTGCGTAATCCTTGTATCCAGTCTTCCTGAGCTAAAACAATCACATGCTTTGTCTTTGCGGCCGTTTCCTTAAAAATAGCCGCATAAATAGGCAAAAGTTCTTCCTGGGAGGAACTGGACCATTGATAGTAAAATGGGTTTCGTCTCGAATGAAGATTCGAGGGCAACACAGCCCGCAAAGCCATGGGCATTCCCTGGTCATACCTCAAATACTGCAGCGGGCACAGGACTTGATTGTAAATTCTGGAAGCCTGGTTACGATCGCTCCCAAAAACAGACAGAAGGGTAAGCTGGTCATTCTTAAGAATATAGCGCGCATGAAGCGGTCCGTACGAAAAAGGGTGCTGAAAAGAGAGGTCCCTATCATAAGGGATGTCATGAATGGTCAGGATCACGCAGTCCAGATCCCGGGAACGGCTGATCAGCTTCCACAACAGAAACTCCTGAAACAATCCGTAGCGGTTCCCGCCCAAATTAATGACCTTCACACGCGTCAACCCGGCCGCCTTGAACCTTTCTTGAAGAAGTCCCGGATAGGTATAAGCGTCCTGCCCCAGACGCCCCCCGCTCCGCGTCATTGATCCTCCGAAAATCCCTATCTTGACCGTTCCAGGACCCTCTTGTTCGAGAAGATCCTTAAGATAAGTTGGTTCCATGCTTCCGTCTTTGGAATCGCCTTGATAGTTGAACCAACCGAGATCGAGATACTCCTGCTGGCTGACGGCGAATTCTTTCCTGAAGGTCGTCGCCAAACTCTCCTGAAAGACCTTGGGACCCTTTAAACTGCGAAACGCCGCGCGGTATCCGGCGACATACCCCATCCCAAGTAAGGTCACGAGGAGCCCGGCCAGCAATACAGAAATAATCTTCTTCATAGAATTCCAAATCAGTTGATCTGATAGATGAAACCGCCCTCCTGAGGGCCGCTTGTGATGATCATAAGGAACAACGTCAGCAAAAAGAGCGCCATCAAAAGAATAGCGCCCCACAGCACATATTTCCCGAAAGAGATCTTTCCCATTATTTCGTTCCTTGAGAGGAGCCGTTAATGAATTCCCAAGAATGCTCGGCGATCAATCGGTGTCCTTCCTTATTGGGATGCGCATCATCACGGGCAACCCAAAGGTCCATGGGCTTTACAATGCCGGAAAAGCGGGGGGCCAGGTCCAAAACATCGATATGATGGGATCTTAAAAAATCCGCGATCATTTGGTGTTCTTTTTGAAAAGGATAACGGACCAGCTCATGAAGCTCGGGCAGCAATACCACCTGCAGTTCGATGTGATTCTTACGGCAGACATCCTGAAGCAAAAGAAAAGCATCCTGAGCACGGGAAAGCCCGGGGTTATTTTTCTGATACAAGCTGGCATAGTACGCCTGGTATCCTCCGCGAGAAGGAAACAATCTCTCCGCCAAAAGATGCCCGCGGGACCAATAAAGCGTCGCGAGCTGGGAATACCCCATGAACCACCATCGGGATTTCCGGGGAGTGATCTCCGCATCATTGATAAAATAAAAAACAACCACTTTGTCGGGCCTGTATTTCAATCCCCTTTCAAGGAAAAGGTGGACTTCCTGCTCCGTATTATAGTTCCCGGCCCCGAAATTGAGGATCTCGGTCGGTGTGATACGGTTCAATTTTTCTTCCAGAAGACTCTTGAAGCTGTCCCCCTCTTCGACGCCCCAGCCCAACGTCAGAGAATCTCCGAGCAAAGCGATCCTCCGTTCCGGCCCCCGCGCAACCGTATGCTCCCGGTCCCGAAGTCCTTCCGAATTGGTCCGGACCTGCACCCCCATCAACTGGAGACTCTTGTCCGGACGGTGGACGTGACCGATCCTGGGATCCGGAGAATCTTTCTTCAATTCCAGGGAATAACGGGCCATCTCCACGTCATAGACTGTCCGGGTTTTCAAAAAGACCCGTATGAAAACCTCTCCGGCAACAAGGCAGAGCAATACCAGAACACCTATCATGAAAAGATTTTTTAAAAATAGCTTCATCGATCGTCTTTCCCCGGTCTCAGGAATGGATCTTCCGGCGTTCTTTTTTCCCGAACCTTAAATAATGCGCTTCCGCTTTTTCTTTCGTGTTGATCCCCGCTCTTTGCAGATCCGGATAGTGACCGACATAGAACTGCCAATCAAAAGAATGAAGTCCATCCCCGGGATCGATCGTCAAAACCGCTGTAACCGGATCCCCACGGAGCGCCATCCGCAACGGAAAAAGCCCCATAGGCTCCCTCCGCTCGTTGACGATCCGCAACACATATTCCGACGAATATTCTTTTTTGATGACCGGAACTTCGTTCAAATCCCAATCCTGGGGATACTGGTATTTGTCCATATAAGGAACAAAAAGGGGCCGGAAGAATTCCACATCCGCCGGAGTAAACCAGTCCTTCCATCCTCCGTAAGTCTTGCTGCGGACCACCCTCCGCCAGGCAGCGCTCACCTGCGCGTCAGGATCCACCTTCAATTCCAGAAAATCCTCCAGAGGCCGCACCTTCTTATCCACAAAATCCTCATATTTCATGATAAACGCCGGCCGCAAGAACTCCTGGACTTCCTGAAACATCCGAATCCCTTCGGGGATCCGGTGAAGGCGGATGCGCTCTGCCCAAAGGCTTTTTACCGGAACGGAGTGCGGATCTTTTTCTTTCCTGACGAGCAAAGTCAGCAGCCGCTGCAAGGCTCCAAGGTTTTCACAGATCAGAAGCGAATCGAACAGCAGATTGCTCAGGATCCTGTCCCGGGGATCCCTCGTGATCAGCACTTTCTTGTCGAATCCCGCGAACGACGGAAGGTCGAGCCCGGGATTAAAAACGATCTTGGCAAGCACCCCGGAGTCCCGGTCCTTCTCCTCGGGAATGTATTGATGAGGCTCGAACAGCGCCCGGGCATCCGCCGGCATCCCGGATTTCACGGCAAAAAAGAGAGCCGTGGTCCCCGATTTGCTTTGACCGACCAGCAAGATCTTCGGAACGCGGGATCGGCTGGCCGCCAACGCGGGATCGATCACTTCGTGGAATAAATTTCCGTAGACCTTCCGCTCGATCGCCGCCCATCGCGGATTTTGATCGTACATTCTTTTGATGTCCTGGGGGCTGAAGCACCGCAAGACCACGCTTTCCGCACTCACGTATCCGGTGCCGAGAAAATCCTTGGCTGCATGCAACGCGATATCCGCTCCGCGGTTCAACCGTATTTCCCGTATCTTGATCTTGACAGAATCGGGGATTGAAATGAACTTCTGCAGGGTCTTGATAAAATCCTCAGCAAGATACTCCACCCGCAACCAATGATCAATCCCCGAATCCAGGAACGGTGCCAGCACCTGATCGGCAGACGCCTTCCCGGTCATTCCGACAAGACCTTCCGTGATCCGCTCCCGGTCGATCTTCTGAAGATGATCCCGCCGGTACAAATGGTTCCAACGGCTCACAAGCCACATCGGCAACCGCCGGATGTTCAGGATTCTTGGCTTGCCGGCGCAAAGATCCGGATGATCCGAAAAGAATTTGTGTTTATCGGGATCTTCCTTGCCGTGGGCCAACAGAATATCCTTGAGCCCTAGAAGATCGAACATGGCCTTCGTGCTGTCGCCGCCCGTTTTTCCCAGATGTCCCCAGCAAAATCTTTCCGTAATGAACATACCCGATCCTTGACCGTCGTTCAGGCGTTAGCCGGAACGGAACTCCCGCATTGTTTTTCAACCGTTCCGCGCGGCGGCCAAGCAAGCCGATAATCCGCGCTATCAAGCGTCAAATTGGGATTGTAGGCAGGATCCTTCAACAGCAGATCCCCCCAGGTTTTTTTCATGTAATCACACTCGGAAATAAACCGCGTTTGCGTCTCCGGAGAACGATCGTTCCCGCGCGTCGCGGCCTCCCTGTGCCAAAGCTCCGCATACGGCGTCCAGACGTTCCGATATCCCGCTTCACGAATGCGAATGCAAAGGTCTACATCGTTATAAGCAATGGGAAGATCGTATTCATTAAATCCTCCCATCCTCTCGAACAGAGATTTCCGGATCATAAGGCAGGCCGCCGTCACGGCCGAAAAAGACTGCAGCAGCTCCGCCCGGCCGAGATAACCGGGCGCCCCGCGCCGCAACCCGCGATGAGAATGTGAAGCGATCCCGCCAAGCCCGAGAATGACACCCCCGTGCTGGAGGGTACGATCGAGATACCACAACCTCGCCCCGACCGCGCCCACCCCGGGCTGAACTGCCAGGCTCACAAGCTCCGAGAGCCATCCGGAAGAGATCACTTCGATATCATTGTTGAGAAAACAGACCAATTCTCCGGCGGCAGCCCGGACGGCCGCGTTGTTGAGCGCCGAATAATTAAAAGGCCTCCCGTCACGGATCACCCGGATTTTTTTGTTGTGCGCAAGATGCTCAAGATACCGAAGCGTTCCGGGATCGTCCGAACCGTTATCAATGATAAGAATCTCATAATGGGAATAGAGTGTTTTCCGAAGAATACTTTTGACGCATTTTTGGATCAAGGGTAACCCGTTCCGTGTAAGAATCATCAAGCTCACAAACGGTAAGGGAGCCGGAAGATCGTAACGCACACGGTACCCGTGATCTTTCATCATCTTCGCGCGGGCCCCGATCTTCCGCCTCTGAAGAAATTCATTTAAGGCCTTTTCTCCGGCTAGGCGGGCATAGGGCTTGGACCCTCCGGATCTCGCGGCCTCGCTCGCCTTATGAATACGCCAATGATAGAGCACCTGCGGGATATGCCGGATCTTGTCGCCGCCGATCACCTCCAGACAACGCAAGGCCAGATCATAGTCTTGGGATCCTTCCATGCCGACCCGGAGCCCTCCGATCTCGCGGAGCAGTTGCGTTTGGTAAACCCCGAGATGAGAAATCATGTTATGCGACAGGAACAGATCATAATTCCAGTCGCTTTTAAAATAAGGCTCCACCCGCCGCGATTCTTCATCGATCTTGTCTTCGTCGGAATAGATCAGACAAGTTTCGGGGTGCTGTTGAAGAACCTCCGCGACCCGGAACAGGGCGCACTCGGACAGCAGATCATCATGATCAAGCAAAGCAACCCATTTCCCTTCAGCCAGTTGCAGAGCGCTGTTGGACGCGGCTGAAATGTGACCGTTCTTTTCGCGAAAGACGACCTTGATGCGCGGGTCTTTTTTGATATAGCGTTCCAAAAGCGTCCGGACCTCGGGATCCGTGGATGCGTCGTCGGCAATGCAGAGTTCCCAGTCGGGATAGATCTGGCTCCGCACAGATTCGATCGCTTCCTGGAGCCAGAGGATCTTCGGGTTATAGACAGGCATCAAAACAGAAAGCAGGGGGCGGAACTTGAACGCTTCGGCCGCACGACGCATCCGCCCGCGCGTTTCGTCGGTCAGCGTATCGTACAAAGCGATCCAGCGGCCGTAACCGTACACATCCCAGGTCATGTCCTCAAAGGTCCGTCCCTCTTTTTTCCCCTTCCGGAGATAGTGCAACAGCGGATTTTCCCCGGAAGCCACAACATCGGGATAATCTTTCAGATACTTGCCGCCGTCAAAACGAAGGCTTGGAGAACGCCCTTCGGTCCCTCCGATCGTCAGATAATGTTCGAGGGGATCCCTGCCGGCCCGGGCAACGTCTGAATAGGTTTTCAAATACCATTCGCGATCGAAAAACCCCGAATATTTCACGCAATGCATGTCGGAAAGATTTTGCAAGAAGGGGTCTCCCAAAGCCCCGTAGATCCGTAACGCGAGATTTCTGAGCTTGCCGGGCCGCAGCCGGTTGATCCCCATCAACAACGGACACAACTTCTTTCCCTGCGGAAACGGCCGGTACCCTTTCTTTTTCCCGTCACGCAGATAATGCTCCAACGGATTGACCCCGGCCCCGGCAACTTCCGGATATTCTTTCAGATACCACACGCCGTCAAAATATGGCCCCGGCAGACGGCCTTCGCGCCAACCGTGCGTAAGATAATGTTCCAAGGGATCTCTTTTGGCACGGGCCACATCGGGATATTTTGTGAGATACCATTCCCCGTCAAAAAAACCGGAGCGCTGAATGACCTCTGTGTGAGAAAGTCCCCATCCCATCGTTTTACCGAACCAGACGCCAAGCCTTTTCATCCACGCCGGAACCCAACGCCCCGCGACCGTGAAAAAATACCAATCCTCCGAAGCCCGGATCGCTTGTATTTCGTCCCGAAGACTCCGGACTTCCTGATCGCTTTTCGCCGCGGCCGATTCAAACTCTACCGCTCTTTGTTGTTGTTCGGCGGCGGCTTGCTGGTAGAAGCAAAGATGTTTCTTAAGATAGGCGCCATCGATCCCCCAGCTCAAAAGATCTTCCGCCATACGCGGGGACCGGGTACATAATCTTTCATACTCGCCTCTCTTGGACGCGCAACCCGAGGACAAAACCGAACGGATCCGTTCCCAATGATATCGGTAAGCGGCCGTCACTTCTTCGGAAAGACGGATAGGAACCGGCACCTTTTCGATCCCCGCCAGTTGTCCCCATGAATCCAGAAAATGTTTTTCCGGCGTCTCTTTCTGCCCGATCGTCCCGAGAAAACTCTGATATTTGTGAGCGGGATACGGCGGAATCATGATTGCCGGGATCCCGTAGGAAACGGCCGTGATGAATCCGTGCAGTGAATTACCAAAATAACCGGCGGCATGGGCGATCAACCCGGCCGCGCGCCGGACCGAACCGGGATGGGGGATCGTCACGCAATCCCTGAAATGCGCCGCAAGACGTTCATACAGCGCGTTTTCCATGATCCACGGCGTCAACGAAAGCAGGACAGGGCGGGCGCGGCGGAGAGAAAGAACCCGTTCAATGCCTTTCCGGATCGCATCCCCCTGAGACAAAGAGCACTGTCCATTGATCTCGAAAATAAAATAGGTCCCGTCGATCTCCCGGGGATGCTTGGGCCACATTTGCGAGATCCCAAGCGCCGAATCGGGCGTCACGCGGATCTCACGCCCGGCGGCAAAGTCAAAGAGATACCGGGTGCTCTCTTCATCGCGAACTGAAAGATACTCCGAAACCTTCAGGCAATGCCGGACAAATTCTACCGAAACTTCGTCGACTGCCCACGGGCATCCCGGCGCGTTCCAGGCTAAAGGAACGGAAAGACGGGACGCCATCACCCCGGCCCCCAGCCACAATCCCGGTAAAGCGGCCACGGACGCCATCTCATTTTGCGCCCAGGAACCGATCCTCCAGGGGACAGTCTGGAGAATATCCCCGCCGCCGATCAGGATCCCGTCCCAGACCTTATCCTTCGCTTTTTCGAAGGAAAGGATCCGGCAGGCATCCTTCCAGGGAGGCGCCGCATCCTCTGGAGCAATGTGGATCAGCGAAAAATCCTTCCCTAAAAAATGCTCCGCAATGTGCGGGAGCAACAGATCGCCGTAACTGTCGTGATTAAAAGCTCCCAGATGGGCGATGGTCTTCATGGTTGGATCTTCCATTTCATGGGCTTTATTGGCGTCGCAAAATTCCTGAACAATGTGAGGGGCATTCTAGCCCAAAAATCCGCCCCGGGCGAGATAACGTATGATCTGGTCGGCGGCAATATCCGCGGACAGAACCGCCGTATCCAAGAGTAAGGCGGGAGCTTCAGGGACTTCATAGGGAGCATTCACGCCGGTGAACTCCGTGATCAAGCCGGCGCGGGCCTTTTCATAGAGGCCCTTCGGGTCTCGCTTCTCGCAGACTTCCACCGGCGCATCAAGAAAAATCTCTATGAATCGGTCCCGTCCGATGATCTCCCCGGCTTTGGCCCGGTCCTCCCGGTACGGCGAGATAAACGCCGTGATCACGATCACGCCGGCTTCATTTAAAAGCCGTGCCACTTCGGCCACACGACGGATATTCTCGCTCCGGTCTTGCGGCGAGAACCCGAGGTCCCGATTAAGTCCATGCCTCACATTGTCGCCGTCCAGGACGTAACACAAATGCCCTGCCGCCATGAGCTTCTTCTCAACTTCATAAGCTACGGTAGATTTCCCGGAACCACTCAGCCCGGTCAGCCACAATGTCGCCGGTTTTTGTTTCAGGAGCCGTTCCCGCTCCTGATGGGGAACGTCCCCTTCCTGTCGGTGGATCAAAGCGCTTTGAGAAACAGCCGTATCGTCCGGACGAACCATGGAAGACAACCGTCCCCGTTCAATGATCATACCGGCCGCGACCGTTGCGTGCGTCATCGGATCGATCAGGATGAAACTTCCGGTCTGCCGGTTCCGGGTATATTCATCGCAAAACACGGACCGGAAACACTGCACGGTCACCCGACCGATCTCGTTCAGTTTCAGTTCCGCCGCCTTCTTGCGGCTCAAGGTCCCGGGATCGATCCGGAACGGAAGACGCGTGATCGAACACTTAAAAAGTTGCGTGGTGTGTTTGATCCAGTAGACTTTTCCGAGAGCAAGCGGCGACGGATCCATCCAGACCAGGATCGATTCGATTTCGCGGCGGATCTGCGGCAAGTTCCCCGAATGGACCAGCATGTCGCCGCGCGTGATATCGATCTCGTCTTCGAGCGTGACCGTGACCGACTGCGGCGCGAAAGCGTACGGCACCGCGCCGTCCGGACCGCGAATCGAACGGATGCGCGTCCGCCTCTGGGACGGAAGCGCGAGAACTTCATCCCCTTTCCGGATCACTCCCGACGCGATCCGCCCGGCATAACCGCGAAAATCCTGCCCCGGCCTTAACACATATTGCACGGGGAACCGGAGATCGATCAGGTTCCGGTCGCTTAAGACATGTACGTTCTCAAGATGGTTCAAAAGCGCCGGGCCGTCATACCATTTCATGTGCCGGCTTTTCCGGACGACATTATCGCCTTTCAACGCGCTAACCGGAATATAGACCGTGTCCGGAACATTGAGCTTTTCCGCGAATCCTTCGAAATCGCGTGCGATCTTCCGGAAAACTTTTTCCGAATAACCCACGAGGTCCATTTTATTGACCGCGATCACCATATGTTTGATGCCGAGGAGCGACGCGATGAACGCGTGCCGTTTGGATTGGAGAAGCACGCCCCGCCGCGCATCGATCAGAATAACGGCAAGGTCCGCCGTGGACGCGCCGGTCGCCATGTTCCGCGTGTACTGTTCGTGCCCCGGCGTGTCCGCAATAATAAAATGCCGTTGGGGGGTTGAAAAATAGCGGTAGGCAACGTCGATCGTGATCGCCTGCTCGCGTTCGGCTTTCAGACCGTCCATCACGAGCGAAAGATCGAGGGCTTCACGCTTCAGCCGCGCGGAATCTTTCCGAACCGCGGCCAGCTGGTCCTCATAAAGACCATGCGCCTCGTAAAGCAACCGGCCGATCAGCGTGGATTTTCCATCATCCACGCTCCCTGCCGTCGAAAACCGCAAGAGATCCGCTTCCCGGCCTTGCTTAAGAACCTTTTCTTTTCTGCGGGAGGCCTTTTTCATCAGAAATATCCTTCCCGTTTTTTCTGTTCCATGGACGCATCCTGGTCATGGTCGATCAGCCGCGTGATCCGCTCGGAATGATTCACAGCCATGATCTCTTCGATGATCGCGGGCACCGTCGCCGCCGTCGACCGGACCGCTCCCGTACAGGGATAGCACCCTAGCGTCCGGAACCGGCACATGACTTTTTGCGGCTTTTCACCCTTCCGCAGAGGGACGGGCCCATCCAGCGGGATCAGCTGTCCTTCCCGGACGATCATCTCGCGAAGCTTGGCAAAATACATGGGAACCACGGGGATCTTTTCCTGATGGATGTACTGCCAGACATCCAGTTCGATCCAGTTGGAAAGCGGGAACACGCGAATGCTTTCCCCCTGATTGACCTTCGTGTTGTAGAGGTTCCAAAGCTCCGGCCGCTGGTTCTTCGGGTCCCATTGCCCGAATTCATCGCGAAAGGAAAACACGCGTTCTTTCGCGCGGGATTTTTCTTCATCCCGCCGAGCGCCGCCGAACGCGGCGTCGAATCCGCCTTCCTTGATCGCGTTCAGAAGCGCCTGCGTCTTCAGGAGCGAGCAACATTTCACCGTCCCCAGGTCCCAGGGATTCGCCCCCTGATCGAGCGCTTCGCGAAAAATATAGACGCGGAGATCGGCGCCGATCTTCCGGGCGAACCGGTCGCGGAAAGCGATCATCTCCTTGAATTTCATCGTGGTGTCGACATGCAAAAGCGGGAATGGGATCGGCCCGGGAGCGAAGGCTTTCTGCGCGAGACGGACCATGACAGAAGAATCTTTCCCGACCGAATAGAGCATGACCGGGCGCTCAAAAGACGCGGCCACTTCCCGCAGGATGTGAATACTCTCCGCCTCAAGAAGCCGGAGTTTGCTGAGCCGATAGTTTTCCATGATCTCTTACGAGCCGGAGGAGAGTTCGGTTAGAAACTTTTCATTGTCTTGATCAACGTAAAAACCCCGAGAATAATGGTCAGCGTTGCGATAAGTCCCTTGAGGAGCTTCGGGCTCATGATCTTGACGTTCTTCGCGGCAAGCGGCGTCGCGCAAACCGCCCCGCTGATGATCATGGCCGCCACTCGCCAATCGATGCTGTTTTTTGCCGTCAGAAGATAGATCGTGACTCCCAAAGCGCAAGTGATGCCCTCCGCCATGGACGTGATCCCGACAGCGTTCTTTCCTTCCACGCCGGAAAGCATTTGTCCGCTCACCACCAAAGGCCCGTATCCTCCGCCCGTTAGCCCCTTGTTGAAAGACGCCAGCAATCCGAGCCCGACGATCTTTTTCCAGGAATACGCGAATTGTTTATTGAAACAGACCACGATCAGGATCCCCATCGCGATCACCATGACACTGATATAGAGGGAAGTCCATTTTTGCGGCAAAACCTTCGCCGTAAAGACCGCGCCGGACGATCCGAGAATCGTCGCGGACAAGAGCAGAAGAACGACTTTCAGATGAGAAGAGATCTGGATCCCGTACGTGTGGTGATCGGGATTCACCGGCCCCGGAAGCCGGAGACTGTCTTTCATACGCTGAAAATCCAGGACCTTGAAATGAAAATCCACGTTCCCTTCCCGATGGTGGAACGCGCCCGAAAGAACCCCCGTGATCAGCTCGGAAAGCAGGACTGCCGGGACGATCTGGATGGGCGTGAAACCGAAAAGCATCAGGACCGGCGTCATGGTCGTACCGTATCCCATCCCTAGCGTGGAGTCCATGTATTCGCAGCAAAATGCAATGAGAACTATAACGGCGATCATTTGCAATGTTATGTCCGGCATAATCCCTCCTTATGGGTTAAAGAGGGATTAGATTATCAAATTTAGAGGGGAGGGTCTAATTCAATCGCTGGAGAGACAGGTCTGGTTCTTGCCGGCAGCTTTGGCTTTGAGGAGGGCTTCCTGGGCGCGCTCGATGACTTTGTTGGGATTCCGTTCACCCGGCTTCAGGACGGAAACACCGGCGCTGACGCTCACGGAAAAACCCTTGGGGCCGCCCTCGAACGTCACTTTCTCGATCGCCTTCCGGATACGCTCGGCGATCCCGAATGTCGCCGTCGCAAGATTAAATCCCACGAGCAAAACGATGAATTCTTCATCTCCGTACCTTCCTGCCACATCCGGAAGGGCACGTCCCTTCGTGCGGATCGAGTTGTGAATCACTTCGGCAACTTTCTTGAGAACAATGTTTCCCGTCCGGTAACCGTAAGTATCATTGATCTGTTTAAAATCATCCAGATCGAACAGGATCACCGCGAAAGGCTTCCGGAACGTCTGGGCATAATGCATGGCCTGCGCAAGGAACGTGGACACATAGCGCATGACATAAAGCCCCGTCAGCTCATCCCGCAACGCAAGATTCAGAAAATAGAGCCGTTCCCGGTACTCAGCGACCCGGGTCAGGAGAAAGGACAAAAGGAAAAAAGCAAAAACCAGCGTCAGCGGCACCGCCACCCCGAGCCACAATCCGCTCACCGCAAAAACCAGGTACGAGAAAACGATCCAGACAAGTCCCAGAACGATCCCCCCGGTCACGGAAAAAACGAGCCGAAAAGGAATGAACAGCCATCCCGCTAGGATCCCGAGGACAAGCAACAGGAAGGCCTGGAACCAGGGCGACGGCACCCGGATGAATTGCCGGGTCAAGATCGTATTGATGATGTTGCCCACGACGCCGATCCCCGGGCTGCTTTGATCCAAGGGGGTCATTTTGCTGTCAGAAACCGTTAACCCGATCAAACAGATCTTGCCTTTAATATCTTCCGCACCGATCGAAGCGGGCTGCCCCTTCGTGCCCAGCGCGTAACTGTTGAGGATATCGCTGTAGGAATAATAGCCGACGACATCGTTCCATTTTTTCGCCCAATGGATCATCAGGTTGTTCCTGGCATCGCGTGGAAAATCACATTTTTCGGGCGTTGGAACCGGCTTGCCGAGATAATCGTAAGCGACCAGGATCCCGAGGTGCGGCACGAGTTTCTGGTTGAATTTTACAAAAGGATAGATCCGGCGAATGACATTGTCCGCGTCCTGGCTGTAATTGATGTGCCCGATCCCCTTGACCTTCCCGCTGAACACCGCGTCAGACTGGTTCACATAATAGTAATTCTTGAATCCTTCGGATTCGAAAGAGATCGGCAAGTAGACATTCGGCGTCTTTTGGAGCTCCTCGACAAGCGCCTGATCATCCTCAGCCGCGCCCCCTCCCTGTGTCAGGAAAAGATTAAAAACGATCGCCTTCGCTCCCCATTCCCTCAGGATCCGCGTCATGGCCGCGTAATACCTTTTCGGCCAGGGGAAAGCCTTAACGGTCTGGAGGCTTTTTTTGTCGATCCCGATGTAAACGATCCCGGGATCCGTGGCCGGCTGGGGCTGGCGTTTCAAATACTGATCATAAAAATAATTATCGACGGGCTGGAAAAAAGGGGCCTTGGAAAAGTTCAGGCAAAGGGCCAGGATCAGGACGAACCCGAGGAGTTGGATCAGCCGGAGCGGCGTGAAGAAAACGACAAGCCGGCGCAGAGGCTCCGTCGCGGAACCCCGACGCTTCTGGACAAGACCTTCCGGTGTTTTCGACATAGACACGCCCTTATGGTAAAACTCTAAGCAGAACAGGTCAATAGAAGTAACGACCATCTACGGCCAAACCTGACAAAAAATCTCTTCATCTTCTGAAAAAACCACGGCTCAGAGCCTCGTCTGAAAAATATCCGGTAACCTTTTAAGATTCTCACGGTATAATCCTTTTCCCTAAAGGAGGGATTAATCGTGATAAGAAAAGAATGGTTTCGTCCTAAAAAGTTGCGCGTCCTGCTGGCGTGGATCGGAGCTCCGCTGCTCATCTATTTTTCCAGAATGACCGACTTCAGTTACCGGTGGGGTGCCGTGCTCATGATCCTCGGCGAATTGATCCGCATCTGGTCCCTCGGCTTCATGGAAAAAAAAGAAGCGAAACTCGCCACAAGCGGCCCTTATGCCTTTGTCCGCAACCCTCTCTATATAGGAAATTTCTTCCTGGGACTCGGCGTCATTGTCATCACCGCCAACTGGATCATGACACTCGTCTTCCTCATCGGCTTTTTTGCGATCTACCTGGGAACGATCCGCCATGAGGAAGAGGCCCTCCGGAAATTGCTCGGGAAACCTTATGAAGAGTATTGCAAAAACGTCCCCGCATTATTCCCCCGGCTGACACCTTACGTAGCGCCGGAAAAAACGTCTTTTGACTGGAAGCGCGCTTTCAAACACCACGAGTACGTCACGCTCCTCGGGGTCGCCCTGGCCCTGTGCGGCATCCATCTTTACGACGAACTGCTGATCGAGAAAGACACCGTCGTCTCACAGTCGGGACTGATCGCCGTCATTTCGATCCTCGGCCTCATGCTCGCGTTCGAACGGTTGTTCATCAGCAACTTCAATAAAATGTTCGCGGAAGGGCTCCCCAATCTTTTTCACAAAAAAAGCAATAAGTGATTGACCAACGCTCCGGGGAAAAAATATAATCCCTTATCATGATCGATTTTAAAAATAAGGTTCTGATAATCGGCTTCGGCTCCGTCGGAAAATGCACGCTGCCGATCCTCCTGAAACACCTCCGCATTCCCTTCAAGAATATCACCGTTATCGATTTCGCCGACAAGCGCAAAGAACTTGCCCCCTGGATCAAAAAAGGCATCCGCTACTCGCAGGAACGGCTCAACCCCGTCAATGTCGCGCGCACGCTTTCTAAATATGTCTCCCCGGGAGGGATGGTGATCGACCTCGCCTGGAACATCGACTCGCTCGACATGCTCGCCTGGTGCCACGACAACAAGGTGCTCTACATAAACACCTCCGTCGAAGAATGGGACCCCTACGCGAACATCGAAAAAAAGACCCCCCTCGAAAAATCGCTTTATTTCAAGCAGATGGAGATCCGGAAAATGACCGCCAAATGGAACGGCGATTCCACGACGGCGGTGCTCGACCACGGCGCAAACCCCGGTCTCATCTCCCATTTCACGAAACAGGCCCTGCTCGACATCGCTGAAAAGATCGTCCACGAAAAATCGACGCGGAAAGCGGAACGCGGGATCCTGGAACGGCTGATCCGCGAAGAAAAATTCCATCATCTTTCCATGAAGCTCGGCGTCAAGACCATCCATGTAAGTGAGCGCGACACCCAGATCACGGACCGGCCGAAAGAAGTCGATGAATTCGTCGGGACCTGGTCGATCGAAGGCCTCCGCGAAGAAGGGACCTCCCCCGTCGAGATCGGCTGGGGAACGCATGAAAAAGAACTGCCGCCGCTTGCGACCATTCCCGACTACGGACCGCAGAACCAGATCTTCCTCTCCCAGATGGGCATGAACACCTGGGTCCGCTCGTGGGTGCCGAATTACGAGATCGTCGGCATGGTCATCCGCCACGGCGAGGCCTTCAGTATTTCCGAAAAGCTCACCGTCTGGAAAAAAGGACGTCCGGTCTACCGCCCGACCGTCCATTATGTCTACATGCCTTGCAACGAAACCCTTTCGTCCCTTCATGAACTTCGCTGCCGCAACTACGAACTCCAGCCGAAATGCCGCATTATGTCGGATGAGATCATCAAGGGTGCGGACATCCTCGGTTCGCTCGTGATGGGCCACCGCTACAATTCCTGGTGGACCGGAAGTATCCTGACGATCGAAGAATCCCGCGAACTCGTCCCGCACCAGAACGCCACCACGATCCAGGTCGCGATCGGCGTCGTATCGGCGATCTGCTGGATGGTCAAAAACACGAATAAAGGCGCCTGCGTTCCGGACGATCTTCCGCATAAGGAGATCCTCGAAACCGCAAAACCTTATCTCGGCACTTTCGTTTCCGAGGCCAACGACTGGACGCCCTTTGAAAATTACCAGGTCTTTTTCAGGGAAAATCCGGACGCATTCCTCGATAAGAAAAACCCCTGGTGTTGCAAGAACTTCAAGTTCAAGCAGTAACGCCAAATTTATGATCAAAAAAAGATCCCGACAGGAAATCGAGACGAGAAAGAACATGCGCGGCGGGACCGGCGAAGTCACGATCCGGAATTATTTCAAGCCGGAGGAGATCAAAGCCCGCACCCGACTTTGCGCGGAAATGACTCTTCCCCCCGGCGCCAGCATCGGCCTCCACGATCATGTCGAAGAAGACGAAATCTACCTCATCCAGAAAGGCACCGGCATCATGACGGATGGCGGCAAAGAAGTCACGGTCGAAGCCGGAGACGCGATCCTTACGGGCCAGGGAGCCTCTCACTCGATCCGGAACTCCGGAACCGAAGATCTCGTCGTCACCGCCATCATCATCAAATACTAAAAAACCCGTCACACCGTATCAGGGACCCTATGAACTCTCTTTTTCCGGCGAATGTCTTCACCCCGCCAAAAATTCTTTTCCGGAAAGGCTCCGTCGTTGAACTCTTAAAGGAGGCCGCCGAATTCGGCCCTCGGGGGATCCTCGTCCACGGCGCCTCGTTTGAAAGATCCGGTGTCCGGGAAAAGGTCCTCGAAACTTCCGCCGCGGCTCAGCTCCGGCTTGATTTTTTTTGCCGCTCCGCCGCAGAGCCCACGCTCGAGGAGATCAGTGCCATCATTCAAAAAGGCCGTTTCCTGAAAGCGGACTGGATCGCGGGCATCGGCGGCGGAAGCGTGCTCGACCTCGCCAAAGCGGCCGCGGGGCTTTTCCACGCGAAAGAAGCGCCGGGTTATTATCAGGAAGGCGGCGCACTGGCCGAAAAAGGGATCCCCTGGATCGCCGTCCCCACCACCGCCGGAAGCGGCTCGGAAGCGACACTGAATTCCGTCATCATCAACCCGGAAAAAAAAGTGAAGCTTTCGATCCGGCATACTAATTTCCTCGCCGCGAAAGTCATTCTGGACCCGGAGCTGCTCCGCGGAGCTCCGTTCCAGGTCCTCTGCCACTCCGGCATGGACGCACTGGTTCAGGCCTATGAATCCTTCATCTCGAAAAATTCCACCTGGTTCAGTGAAAATTACGCGTTGAAGGCCATCCAGTTGATCAACCGCCACATCGTTCCGGCCCTGACGAACGGCAAAGACGAAGACCTTGAGGCGATGATGCTGGGAAGCTTTCTTTCCGGTCTGGCCTTTTCTCACTCGCGCCTCGGAGTGATCCACGGCATCGCGCACCCGCTCGGCGTCCTCTACGGCCTTCCGCACGGGCTGATCTGCTCGGTCTGCTTTGCGCCTTCGATCAAACTGAATCTCCCGGTCATCCGCCAGAAATACGACATTATGAGCCGGGCCGTCGGCATGGATTTCCTGGTCAGGATCACGGAACTCGTCACAACGCTGAAGATCGTTTCCCCCTTCAAAGGCAAACCGGTCCTCGAAAAAGAAACGATCGTCTCCGAAACCCTCAGGTCCGGCTCCACCGCCGCAAACCCAAAGACCGTTACCCGCGAAGACGTGGAATTCCTTCTGCGGGAGATCTTTTAAAAGAAGGGCGACCTCCATTCTTGAGCGCAACGCTCAACGGACAACGCACAACGTCAAAACCTTTTAAAATCGTTGCGCGTTGTGCGCCATACGTTGCGCGCAAAAATATTCTTTTATTTTTGCATTTATGTTAGCATGAATTTATGAACCATTTTTTTCAGTACATGGCTGTTTTGCTCCTGACGCTGCTTGCCAAAGCCCTCCCGGTGGAAATCTCGACCTGGATCGCCCGCCGCGTCGGCGACCTTTCTTATCTGATCCTCGCAAAACGGCGGAAGATCGCCCTTGAGAACGTCACCCGCGCCTTTGGCGACTCGATGCCTCTTGCCCGGAAAAAACAGATCGTCCATTCAGCCTTCGAGAGCGCCTCGCTTTCCATGATGGAACTTTTCATCGTCGAAAAGATCAAGAAGGACGTCGAAAAACGGATCACGCTCCACGGCAATGAGTTCATGGAAAAAGCCTTTTCCGGAAACAAAGGCGTGGTTCTTGTGATCTCGCACCTGGGCTCGTGGGAATATCTTTCTTTCCTTCCTTATTTCACCAAGCGTCCTTGGGCCGTCGTGGTCAAGGATATCAAGAACCCCTATCTGGACAAAGCCATCGACGCCATGCGCCGCATCATGACCGTGGTCCCGATCCCCAAAAACAGTTCGATCCGGACCATTCTCAAAGAACTCAAAAGCGGCCACGGCGTGGCGATCCTGATCGACCAGTGGGCCGGCGACCAGGGGATCTGGAGCGACTTCTTCAATATCGGCACGTCGACCACGTCGATCCCCGCACGCTTGGCAGAAAAGACGGGATGCGCGCTGGTCCCCGCTTATTGCCTTCGGAAGAGCAGCGGACGCTACGAGATCCATATTGATCCGGCGCTTCCGGTCAACACCTGCGAGGCCGGTTGGGAAAGCCTGATCACAAAACAGCTGAATGAGGTCCTGGAAAACCAGATCCGGAAATATCCCGAGCAATGGCTTTGGGGGCACCGGCGGTGGAAGGACCGGAGCATTTCGAGAACGGCTGAATGAACCTTGAGATCAAGATCGAAAAACTCGTCTTTGGCGGCGACGGTCTCGGTTTCGTCGACGGCAAGGCCTGCTTCGTCGCGGGCGCGGTCCCCGGAGAAAAGGTCCTCGCCCGCGTCTCGAACGACAAACCGAACTACTGCAAAGCGTCGCTTTTGCGCGTCCTCGAACCCGCCCCCGAACGCATCATCCCCCCCTGTCCGTACGTCGAACGCTGCGGCGGCTGCCAATACCAGCACCTCCCCTACGCGGAAGAGCTTCGCTGGAAAGAAAACCAGGTCCGCGAAAGTTTTCAGCAGGCGTTCCGCGAGCATTGCCCGCCGATCGAACCGATCCAGCGCGGCGCGAACGATTACACCTACCGCACGAGCATCACGCTCCACCGGACTCAGCAAAAGGGCCACAAACCCCAGCGCCTCGGTTTCATCGGCCGCGACAACCGCTCGGTCATCCTGATCGACCGCTGCCTGCTCGCGGACGAAACGCTGAAGAACGTTTTTACAGCGGAACATATGCTGACGAAGAACGAGGAAAAACGCGTGTTCAAGGCCGGCGAAGGCGGGCGTGTCTACACGAGCGAGAACGAAAAGCTTTATCGCGTGATCGTCGGCGAAATCCCGTTCTGGACGGATTCGCTCGGATTTTTCCAAAACAATCTCGGCGTGACGGACCTGATCGGACGCAAGCTCGGCGAATGGGTGCGGGAGATCCAACCCGCTCGATTTCTGGACCTTTACTCGGGCGTGGGAACGTTCTCATTGCTTGCGGCACCGGAAGTGCAGGAGATCCACTGTTTCGAGGAGAACCCGTACAGCATGACGTGCGTAGAGAAGAACTTCAAGGCGCTCGGCGTGACGCTCGCGGGGATCCACCCGGGCAAAGTGGAAAAACGTTTCCCTCACTTCATGGTCCACAACCACAAGGAGCGGACATTGATTTTTCTCGACCCGCCGCGCCAGGGTATCGCCTCATCGCTCGCGGAATTCCTGGCAAAAGAAGAGGTTGCGGAGAATATCGCTTTTCTTGCCTGCGATCTCCCGATCCTGATCCGCGATCTCCGGCTCCTGCTCACGCAGGGCCGCTACGCCATCCGGACCGTCATTCCGTTCGACATGTTCCCCCGCACCAAACACATCGAGATCCTCTGCTGGCTGCAAAAGATCTAACCGCAAACAACAATCCACAGACTGCAGACCACAAAAACTCGGGTCCCAAGCTCCAATCGAGGCCCGGGGATTTGAGAACCTAGGACCGTTGTTTATCCAGCTTTAAGAAATGCATCCACGGCTTTAACGAACGCTTCACGCTCTTCGATGTGAATGTTATGAGCCGCGCCCGGGACGGGCTGAAAAATGCCTCCGGGGAGCTCCCGGGCAAGCGCTTCGGCTTCTTCGGGGAGGATCAGAACATCTTCCGCTCCTTCCAAAACAAGCGTTCTGGCCTTGACCCTGTTCAGGCGGTCACGCGTGTCAAAGGCGGAGATGGCATCGATCTGCCCCTTGAATCCGGGGAGCTGCTGTTTGTAGCGGTTCCGAAGTCCCTTTTTGATGAGAGCCGCGATAAAAGTTTCGCGGGCAAGCGAACTCTTGGCAAAAAGCCAGGGTGTCCATTCGCGGAGCCAGGCTTCCGGATCGGTCCCCTCCTGCAATTCCCTGTAGAATTTCAGAAAAAGCTCATTGTTCCGTGCGGAGGAAACGGCAGCCGTGCTCGCCAGCACAAGCCGGTCGAGACGTTCGGGATAGCGGATCGCGAATTCCTGCGCGACGTACCCGCCCAGCGAATGCCCCAGGATATGCGCCTTGGGGACCTTCAAATGATCGAGAAGCCGCAGGACATCCTCGGCCATGGCCGCCACCGTGTACGGCTTCTCGGGGATCTTGCTCCGGCCCGCGCCGCGGTTATCGATCGTGATCGTCTGATAATGTTTCGGAAGCCTCGCGATCACCCCGCTCCAGCTCGCGCCGTCGGCCCCGAGGCCTGCGATCAGAACCAGCGGCGTCCCCTCCCCGCACACCTCATAATAAAGAGGCACCTCGCCCGCAAGCATCGCCCCATGACTTTGTCGCCTATCGTGTATGATCATCGTCTCCGTCTCAATGAAAGCTCTGAATGTCCGTCACATGTTTCTTCTTGTAGAGGAACTCTTTCTCGATCAACGGCCGCGCGATTTCAGCCCGCCAAAGATCGACAACTCAAAGATCTTGAAAAAACAATCCACCTGGCGGAATCCGATCTTGCGGAGCCACCGGCATTGCGCTTCCACCGGCGCGAGGATATTCGTGTCCAGAAGCTGGTTGTGATAAAAATCCCGGCTGACCTTCTCCCGGGTGAAGGAGCGGTCCAGGCGCCGAAGCCGCGCGTAAAGAGCATCGATGAAGTATTCGCTGAAGATCTTCTGGATCTCCGGGGTCGCGGACTGCACGTGCTCCAGGTTCAGAAAAAGCCCTCCCGGCGCGAGCAGATCATAGATCTGCCGATAGATCTCCTTTTTCTTCCGGTCGGTCTGATGATGGATCGAAAGCCCGGAAACGATCAGATCGAACCGGCCGTGACCGGCCACCGACCGCGGCCAGGCGGATTTTCCGTAGTCCCCTTGAATGAAGGAAAGGTGCTTGTGGTTCCGGGGCGCCTTCTTCCGCGCGGCCTCGATCATCGTCTTGGAAAAATCGAGGAACACCCCCTTCGCCCGCGGGTATTCGTCCAGGACCGCCCAGCCCAAATGCCCGTCGCCGCAACCCAGGTCGAGAAAGCTCGTCACTTTCTTACGCATTTTACGGATTAAAGTAAGAAGCACTTCCGTCTGGACTTTCGCGAGGGGGATCGCCGCGCGAACGATCTTCAAATACCGCTTCCCCAGTTTCTCATCTTTCCACAGATCCACTTTTTTCATAGCGCCCTTCCTTCACTCGAATTTATGAATACTTACCAGGACGATCGATCCGCGGCAACCCGGCCCATTTTACCAATAACTTATTTTCGGCTTATTTGACCCGAAGGTGAAGACGAAGATCCAGAACATGGCTCAGCCGGAGAAGGAGGTCGAGTGAAAGATTCTGAAGCCCCCGCTCAATTCTGGAAATATTGGCCTGCCGCGTACCTAACTCCCGGGCCAAACCCTGCTGCGTCAGCCCCTGCCTGAGCCTCGCCTTCGCCACAGCCCTTCCGATCTCTCTCTGTAATGCTACAAGCGACGTCTTTGCCATAGCTAACAGCCTCCGGGACTTCCCCCTTTTGCCGGAACTCTTCGCCCCACACTAACTCTACGACCGACACTAACTTTACGGCCGACACGAACCCTTCAACCGAAGCGAACTCTTCGACCCACACTAACTCTCCGTCCTACACAACTCTCCGGCCTACGCAACTCTCCGACCAGCGCTAATTCTCCGCCTACACGAACTCTGCAGCCGGCACGAACCCTTCAACCGAAGCGAACTCTTCGACCAGAACTAACTTTCCGACCCACACTAACTCTCCGTCCCACACGACTCTCCGGCCTACGCAACTCTCCGACCAGCGCTAATTCTCCGCCTACACGAACTCTGCCGCCGGCACGAACACCTCAACCGAAGCGAACTCTCCGGCCAGAACTGACTTTCCGGCCCACACTAACTCGTCCGTCAACACCAGTTCTCCAGCCAACTCAAATTCTCCGTCTTACACAACTTTCTGTCCCACACGGTTCTCCGCACCACACCCCCACGGCTATTTTGCCGTATATCATATATGATATACGGCAAGAAACCCATGGAATTGAACTCGGTCGGCTTATGAGTGTCCGGGCTACAGACTTCGAACGGACTGAGACCTGGCGGTGTCGTAGAAAGAACGTTGGCCTCCCTGCCGGGGGCCAAACGGAGGTCCGCGGTCCTATTTTGCGGCGGATTTGAACATCCAGAGCGCGAGGAGGAACGCCACCGCCGCTCCCACAAAACTCAATTCCACGGGAATCGCGGTTTGCCCCACCGTTACCGGCGTTTTCAACAAATACCTCACGGCATGCGCCAGCGCCACCGCGAGAAAGATGACTCCCGAAACCATCAACGGCCTTTTCTGCATGTTTCCCCTCCCGCTGTTAACCTCTCGATGTCGTGTACGGCACACCTTGAGAAGTGACGGCATCACATTTGATTAACCGAATCAAATGCCTCCCGGACGACGTTCGATCCACAAGCTACTTTTTTTTACCACTAGGTGTCGCTCCGAGTCGGAAGTACAACCGCTCATAAGTGTCGAGCAACTTATCCATCATTTTGTCAGCAGCATCCACTCTTTCAGGGCTTCGCAATTTAGAAAGCAGGTCGATCAACGCCTTTGCTGGCAACTTGATCACTACGGTTCTTTCATGCTCGTGATATATTTCACGAACCCAATCCAATTCCTTACCTTTTTCCAAATTCACGCTCTCAGCTCGATTAACAATAAAACCAAGGCGTCCATACTCTCCCGTCAAGTAAGATAACATTTGCCTATATTCTTGAGGCCCCAGATCAGCTGAGAAATTTTTAATCTCAAATATTACTTGGCGAACGCCATAGTCATGGAGAATCCGCTGCCACGCATCTGTTTTCCCGTTATTTCGCGCAACAACATCCCTACGTTGCGTCGCGTTTTTATTAGGATGCAGCTCGGCGCTCACTAGCCCCCCAGCAAATACAATTTTTAATACTGTCAAACACCACTCCTCAAACTCTGTTGCGCCGGTGTCGCCATGAGGAATTTTTGCCAGCTCCGCCATTAGTTGGCCCAATTTCTTTTTTCTGATTTCGGGGGTTTCAGACGACACTTCGATATCGTACTCATCGTGGATTTCATCAACTTCCGCCGCTGGCAGTTTTTCCTCTTCGAGATTCAACGCGATCCAATAGCATGGATGCACAAGCAATTCCGTCTCTCTAACAACCAAAAAATCAGGATCTTTCCCATCGTGACAAAAAACAAAACTCGAGGCATCGTTCTTCCACACCCCTAAAAAACCAACGCTAAAAAGACACTTAACAATTTCTTCTGGCCTCTGAAATATTTTTAAGGTTTGAATTTCAACAGGCTTGAGGCTCTCATTGTTTATAATGTCATAAAGCAATTTTTCTATACTTCCAAAGGTGTTTTTTGCGCTGGCACCCGCAAACGCGTGTACGCAAAGACTCAAGCCTGGCACTATCCCTTCATATTCTTTCTTCAGGTCATCAAGACGCGAACAAGAAATTTCTCTAGCAGACACATCAATATCATCTTCGTAGATTTCATTTCGTTTGTTCGACAGAGCATGGTTAAAAGCTCTATTCATTAAAACGATCAGATCTCTCGGCCGATATAGCGTCTGACGTAAGCATCGTCTGAAGCCCGTCATGCCACTCAATTCGCGAAAAGCTATTGCATTCCACACTTTAATGCTTTTATCATTCTCGATATTAAAAACTTTTTGTATTCGGCTGCAAATCATATCGAGCAAATGTTGCTCATCCCAATGCAATCTCAAAACATCACCTTCGATATTTCGGGAATAATCAGGATCCTGCAACTGAATTGCTCTAAAAATATTGTCGCGTAGAAATGCGGTCGCTGTCGTCCTGGGCAAACTCGTACTAAGCTGGTCCAGGGCATAAAGCAGCCCTGTCAAAATAGCAACCCCCAACGAATCCGGCTCATACCCATCGTCTAATCTGTCAGCTAGAATTTTTACGGAGTAGTGTGCGCCATCAAGCACATTTGCTGCCATTTTTTGGAGAGAGGTAATACCCAACGACGTTGTTAACGCGGCTATTCTCCGTTCAACAGGAACGGAGGTATCTACTTTTTCTTCTAAGGCCGAATATAGCCGTGCCGTTAGACTTTCCCCGCGGCGAGACCAACCTTGCGCCAAGATACGGATATCTGCTTTCTGCTCAGAATTTAATTTGTAATTATTCATACAAGCTACAAGAATTTCATTCAGAACAGCATATTGCCACGCAATGTTACATGCCGCGCGCAAATAATTTTGTTTTTCTCCAAACAAAGAAACGAGACTGCGTAAACCTATAACGTCTGCTTCTCCAGGGGTTAGATCAATTACTGTAGTCTTGACCGCATCATGCAAATAGCTCTTTAGCTTATAGTGAAGAGCACTCTTCCCCGTTCCTCTCCGGCCAACGACAATACGCCTTTTACTTTCTTCAATCAGCGATCTGTATTCGGAGGTTTCATAGAAAGCATGGTCTAGCATGTATTGATCTAATTCTGCCCGTAAGTCACCCAATGGATTAGTTTTCATGTCAATCCTTCCTTTTTAAAATCACCGCACAATACAAGTAATAGCCCCTTCGAACGAATAATTACTCGCTAACGCGAACCACTGAATTCCGGGGGCACATTACTTAATGCTATTCCCTCACCCGAACTGCGAGACCTTTTCGCAAGAGTTCGTTATTGAGATAATCACCTCGCCAAGCTGAGATTCTTCGCTTTGCTCAGAATGACGAAAACAAAAAAGGCGGTTTCCCTTTTGAGGAAACCGCCTCAGACAATGCAAAAAGACGAGAATCCCACCGCCCCAAGCTGATAGCCTGGAGCGTACCCGGCTCTCGCGCTGTTCGCTCGTGTCCGGTTACGGGCACTCGATCAAAAAAAACACTGCGTGAATTCTCTGCTCCTACATCCCAAGTTTCAAGGAAAATTAGCGATTTTTTTCGGAAAATTCTTTTACTCGCTTCCCCGAACGGGAAAAGTTTCAAGGGATATTACGGCCGCAGTCCACGGACTGCAGACTGAAGACCGGAGACGGAAAATCTGTGTTCTCGGATCTGACAGACTCTTTCCTAAAATGTTCCTCGAACACGCCGATCAATTTCGTTCAATTTATAGCATTCATGGAATTCTTTTTAAATCATATTTTATTTGATTAATCGTGAATCTCATGATATCCTTTCCTTATGAGAAACAAATCGGAACTCATAAAGCTTGAGAAAGTCACCCGAAGAATCTTCCTTATCCGTGGCCAGCGCGTAATCATGGACTCCGACCTGGCCGGGGTCTACGGCGTTAAGACCAAATCTCTGAACTTGGCCGTCAAACGTAACGGCGCGAAATTCCCCGCCGATTTCATGTTCCAGTTGACCCGCAAGGAGGACGAAACTTTGAGGTTTCAAATTGAAACCTCAAAAAAGACACGGGGCGGCAGACGTTACCTGCCCTACGCCTTCACCGAACACGGGGCCATCATGGCAGCGAATGTCCTGAACAGCCCCCACGCGATACAAATGAGCGTTTTTGTGGTGAGAGCTTTTATCAAAATGCGGTCTTTGTTATCGGACAACAAAAAACTCGCCGAAGAACTGAGGGCGCTGGAAAAGAAGCTGACCGGACGGCTGAATGTTCATGAAATCGCGATCGTGGATGTTTTGCGAAAGCTCATGAAATTACTCGAGCCCCCACCCGAAGTCCCCATTCCCGAGAAGCCGCCCATTGGGTTCCAACCGTAGACCTACCCCGCAGGGACGATAAAAAGCATCGAGGTCAGCTCTGTACTTTGACGGCTAGTCCCTTTTGCAAAAGTTCGTTGTTGAGGTAGAGCTGTTTGCCGTCCTTTGAGGTTACCCAGACGTCGGCTAAGTACCTGTCATATTTGTCGGACTTGGTGGTTTTAATCAATATTGCGGGACACGGGCCACGGTCCACGGAACACGCCAGGACCTGCTCGACAAAGGCTTTGGCTTCCTTCCCTTCCTTGCTGATCAGTTCCGGGCAGTCAATAGCGCGAAGGCGCAGGGTCTGGACACTGCGGACGCCAAAGCCGAGGTCGACCACGGCTTCCAGCGTGTCTCCGTCGAGCACCCTTTTCACCCAGGCGCGGTAAGTGTAAAGGTCCCCTTCCGTGCGTTTGGAAAGACGGATCAAATCCGCGGGCGCGGAGCCTCCTCCCGCGAACGGAGGCGTGGATTCGATCAGAGCGCCTTCTTTGAAACGGAGATCCTTGGAGGTCTTGTAATAATTGGAAAACCCAAGATCAATCACCACCTTACCGGTCTCGGGACCCGACAGGGCTTTGACGACGCGGTACGTCCCGGGCTTCCCGGGTTCGGCTTTGAGCGAGGGAGAAGATTCCACCGGCTCTGCGGCGGCGCGGGCTTCGGCCTTCGCCTTCCCGACCTTGACCTTCTTCACTTCCTCGCGGGTTTGGTCGCGGTTCCATTTCTCTTTCACCGCTTTTGCGGCAAGGGTTTCCCTTTCTTTGGGATCGTTGACCGCAAGAAGGGCCTGGTACTGGCTCCAGCTCAATTCATCGGCCGGCCGATGAATTGGGTACGTCCGCGCGAATTGGAGCATGTAGCGTAGTTCGGTCTCACTCTGGCCAAGGTCCGCGGCAAGACGCTTCATAACCTGTTGGCCGTAGTCCGCGCGCTCTTTGTGCTGGAGGACATGCGTGTCAATGAGCTTGCCGATCTCCCACGCTTCGCGGACCTTCTCCTGGTCGACGGCCTTCTCGACACGGGCCACGCTCTGCGCCCGGGCGTCTCTCACGGCCGTCAGGAGTTCCTCATAAGTCGTCACGGACGCCGCGGCGGGCGCAGCGCCCGGGCCGGCGACTTCTTTGGGAGTTTCTTTTTTCCCGGGGGTTTCGGCAAAGACAAGCGCGGGTGAAACAAGAAGCAACGCGAGGGATAAAGCGGAGAGAGCTGTCCTTTTCATGGAGAACCTTTCCTTAATGAGAGACCGGCTTCCAAAGAATGAGAAACCGAGGTGAGAATATTCTTCCCCGCCCCGCCTTGCAACACTTTTTATGGGGCTTCCCCCCGGGGCAGAAAATGCGGCCAAAACTTGCAATATGTGTGCGCACATATTATACTTGTATTAGAAAATAAGGAGGACCCTATGCCGAACATGACACTCTCGATCCCTGCCGACCTGAAGGCAAAAATGGACCGTTTCAGGGAGATCAACTGGTCCGAGGTCGCGAGACAGGCGATCTTTCAAAAGACCCTTGTCATGGACCGAATGAATCAGCTGATGTCCTCCAGTAAGATCAGTGAGCCGGAAACCGTCTACGAAGCCCGCAAGATCAGCCGCAAGGTCGCGAAAAAACACAAAGCATCCTGATATGGAGCTGGTGGTCGACGCCAACATTCTTCTGGCGGGCTTCATGAAAACCGCCGTGACGCGGGAACTTCTTCTGGACTCCCGGCTAAAGCTGCACGCGCCGGAATATTTGGTCTATGAAACCCGAAAACACCTTCTCGGAAATTCCGACCTGAAACGCCGCATCGGTCTTTCCGCCAGTGAGATCGATAAGATATGGTTCCTTCTTACCCAGAATATCGAATCCCACGCACAGGGAGACTACCAAAAAGCCCACGCAACGGCACTCAAACTTGCGCCCCATGCCGAGGATGCTCCTTACCTCGCATTGGCGCTGAGCATGAACATACCCGTGTGGTCGAATGACAAGGCGATGGCCATGCAGCCCAGGATCCGAATCCTGACGACACGCGACATTCTTGTCATGCTCCGTTAGCCTCTGTGAATGGACGAATACCGGCAGGACATAGTTTCAAAAGAAGTGGATCGATCCTCTCCCGTCCCCTCTCCATGGAAATCCAGGATCGGTTTCTATTTCTGATTTTATCCTGAATCTGGAAACCTCAACGGGAAGACCGGGCTGAAGATCGGGGGAAAAGAGTCGTCTAGACCGCGGAACCAACAACAGCGCCGCTGGCCCAGGCCCAGGCGAGCTGGTAGCCGCCGCGGGCGCCCTGGAGATCGAGCATCTCTCCCGCAAAATAAAGGCCTTTCTGCAATTTCGATCCGAGCGTTACGGGGTCGATTTCATCCAGCGCGACGCCGCCGGCCGTGAATTCCGCTTCGTTCCAGCCGCGCGTGCCGTTCACTTTGAATTCCTTGTGTTTCAATAAGGGGGACAGTCCCCTTAAAGTCGTCAGGGGGACCGTCCCCTTTAAGCCAAGAGCCATCGAGAGCTTATGCGGCAGGATCCCTTCGAGAAGATGTTCGGCCGGCATTCCGCGCGCAAGCCGCCTTTCAAGTTCTTTCGCAAGTTCTTCCTCCGTCATGAACGGCACAAGGTCCGCGATCACCGACACTTTGTTGATCCTGTCGCGATTCATGGCGATCGAGATCTCTTCACTCACGTCAAGGACCGCCGTGCCCGAAAGCCCGTACTGCGTGAAAAGGAGTTCGCCCGAGGCCGTCCGGAAATTCTTGTTCTGAATGCGGCTCGTCACCGTCGCGCGGACTTTCTGCCCCTGCAGAAAATGACACCACGGGTCCTTCACAAGGAGCGGCACCGTGCTCGGCACCGGCTCCGTGATCGAATGGCCGAACTTTTTCGCGAGCGCGTAGGCCTCACCGTCGGAACCGAGCGCCGGATACGATTTCCCGCCGGCACAAAGGATCACTTTTTTCGCTCCAAAACGTTCCTCGCCCGCGGTCCTCAGCTCAAAACCTCCCGCCACCGCGCGGATATCCCGCACATGACAATCGAGTTTGACCGGAACCTCCAACCGCGAGATTTCAAGTTCCAGCACTTTCAGGACCGACGCCGCCTGGTTCGTCACCGGGAAAATGCGACCGTCCGGTTCCGTATAGACCTCAAGGCCGAGCTCCTTGAAAAAACCAAGAATGGCCTCTTTGCCGAATTTTTCAAACACGGAAGCGACGAGCTTTTGCGCGTCCGGGTTATAAAAAGAAGGGTCCGTCTTTTCATTCAGAAGATTGCAGCGGCCGGCGCCGGTCACGAGGAGTTTTTTCCCGAGCTTCGGCATTTTCTCGCAAAGGAGTACGGAATCGCCTTTCCGCTTCGCAAAAATGGCGGCGACCATGCCCGCCGCCCCGCCCCCCACAATGATCACATCGTAAGATTTCATCTTTACTCCATTCGCGTAACGAACCCGTTTTTAGTTTTTGCGTTGCGCGTTGCCCGTTCTCCGTTGTGCGAGCTTCGGTTGCACCATCAGGCGCTGCGCCTCGCGCTCTTTATAAGTTTTGGCCGAGGCCACCGCCTCGCCCGTAAAAGGATGCTTCCCCGTATAATACATGCAGGATGAAACAGTCATCGGCAACGGCATAAAATCCTGTACTTGTTCCGGGTGCAGGCGGTGCTCTTTCAAGTACGCCGCAAGCTCGCGCGCCTCCCGGACCCCGGACCCCGGATGCGAGCAGATCCAGTAATTCACGAGGTATTGTTCCTTGCCGGCGCGGGCGCTGAAAGTCCTGAAACGCTCCCTGAATTTTTCGTAAACTTTCATCGACGGCTTATTCATCAATTTAAGGAGCGGTTCGGACGCATGTTCCGGCGCAACCTTGAGCTGACCGCTCACATGGTTCCGGCACAGCGCTTCGAGATACCCGTCGGATGTTTTGTCGACCAAAAGATCGTAGCGCAACCCGCTCTGGACAAAAAGATGCTTCACGTTCGGGATCTTAAGGACCTCGTTCCATAATGCAACCGTCTTCTCATAGCCGAGTTTGAGACTCCCGCATTTCGAGGGCATCATGCACTGTTTGTTCCGGCAAGCCCCGGCGATGCCCCATTGATCGCACTCAGCGCCGTAAAGGTTCGCGGTCGGCCCGCCGATGTCGGTAATCGTTCCTTTGAATTCTTTCATCCCCGCAAGCAACCGCACTTCTTTCAGGATCGACTCCTTGCTCCGGCTCTGGATCATCCGGCCCTGGTGCGCGAAAAGCGAACAAAAACTGCACTCCCCCGCGCAACCGCGATGGGCCGTGATCGAAAACCGTACTGTCTCAAAACCGGGGACGCCGCCTTGCTTGTCATACAGAGGATGCCAGGCCCTGACAAAGGGTAATTGATAAATATGATCGAGTTCGGCCGTGGTGAGCGGGAACGGGGGCGGCTGCTGGATCAAAAACCGGTTCCCATATTTTTGTACGACCGGCCGGCCCCGGACCGGATCGCCCTCAAGATACGCCAGACGAAAGGCCTCATTGAATTTATCGGGATTCGCGCTCACCTCGTCAAAGGAAGGAAGCATGACGGCATCCTCGAACCCTTCGAGACCGTTCCGTAAAACGGCCGTGCCACGGATATTGTCCAGACCCTTTTCAAGGGCCGGCCTTGAAATTCCGGGACCGGATTTCAGAAGGGTGTCCATACGCCGGGCAACCTCGACGATCTGCTTTTCGGCCATCCCGTAGATCAGCATGTCGGCTTTTGAATCAACAAGAACGGAGCGCCGTACCGCTTCGTCCCAATAATCAAAATGCGCGAGACGGCGAAGGCTCGCCTCGATCCCACCGATCACGACCGGAACGCCGGGGAAAAGGCCTTTGATCTTGCTGGTATAAACGATCGTTGCGCGGTTCGGCCGGAGTCCGGGCTTCCCGCCGGGAGAATAGTCGTCTTTGCGGCGGGGTTTTTTGCTGGCGGTATAATTGCTGACCATCGAATCCATATTTCCGGCCGCGACGCTGAAAAAAAGCCGCGGCCGCCCGAGTTTTTGAAAATCCGAGGAAGTTTTCCAATCCGGCTGGGCCATGACCCCGACCCTGAACCCGGCGTCCTCCAACACCCGGCCGATAAGGGCCGTTCCGTAGGAAGGATGGTCCACGTAAGCGTCGCCGGTCACCAGGATGATGTCACATTCTTTCCAGCCCCGGCGGGCCATGTCTTCTTGGGAAACAGGCAAAAACTTCGAACGATCACTCATGCGGTGATTATACCTTTTAATCAGCGCAGCGCACAACGCGCAAAGAACAACGTCTTCGTTGAACGCAAGTCGTTCTCCAACCAACGCCCCGGAAATTTTGACCGTTGCGCGCCTGCCTGCCGGCAGGCAAGTTGCACTCTAGTGATTGATTTCTCCTAGAGGCGCGATTAAGATGGCACGTCTGGAAAAGGAGTCTGTGCAAAAATGATGGAAGCATTCTGGGAAGCCTGGAACGAAACCCTCGCCATGATCCCATGGCTGGTGGGGATCTACGTCCTTCTCGAGATCGTCGAACGGAAGTACGAGCACTTGATCACGGGACGGCTCAGCAAAGCTTCCCGAGGCGGACCGCTCCTCGGCGCTCTGTTCGGTTGTATCCCGCAATGCGGTTTTTCAGTGATCGCCGCCGCCCTTTACGGACAACGCACGATCTCGCTCGGGACACTGCTCGCCGTCTTTCTCTCAACCTCCGACGAAGCCGTCCCGATCCTTATGACTCAATCCGCTCAATGGGGCATCGTCGTCCGGCTTTTACTGACAAAGGTTCTGATCGCCACGATTGCCGGATACGCCATAGATTTCTTTCTCCGGAGTTCGTCCCGCGAAAAGAAAGCGGCCCTACATGATCCCGTGGTCTGCGAGTCCAGTCACAGCCACTGCTGCGGCCGCGATCATTCCTGCAAAGAAACCTGGTGGAAATCTTTTATTCTTTTCCCCCTGAAACATGCCTTTCAGGTCTTTCTTTTCATCCTCGTAGCCTCGTGGATCCTCAACGGGATCGTCCTTGTCGCCGGTCAGGAGCGACTGACCAACATTTTACTTGCTCATAATCCGTTTCAACCTATCATATCCGTACTTGTTGGCCTAATCCCCACCTGCGCGGCCTCGGTCACCATCACCGAGCTCTTTCTCAAAGGCGGGATCAGCTTTGGCTCGGCAGTCGCCGGCCTTTGCGCAGGGGCCGGCCTCGGCACTTTGGTCCTGATCCGGGAGAACAAAGATCACCGGGAGACCCTCAAGATCATCGGCCTCCTTGCGGGCATAAGTCTCCTGGCCGGTTTTATTCTCAATCTTTTCTAAAAAATCACGGAATCCGCATTATGGAACAGAAGCAAAAAGGCTCCGTTGTCGCTGCGGAGGGACATTCCCAACGGGAAAAACAATGGGCCGCCAATAGCTCCGTCCTCGCGGCCGTCGGCCTGACCAGTTTCAAGATCATCGTCGGCATTTCGACCGGCAGCCTCGGTATTCTTGCGGAAGCTGCCCACTCCGCCCTTGATTTCGTGGCGGCCGCCATGACCGCCGTAGCCGTCAAAATTTCCGGCAAACCGGCAGACCCGGAACATCCGTACGGCCACGGAAAAGTTGAGAACCTTTCGGCCCTCTTTGAAACCCTCCTCCTTTTGATCACGTGTTTCTGGATCATTTCGAGCGCCGTCCGGCGTGTTTTCTCGGGAAAGGTCGAGATCGTCGTGAACCTCTGGTCGTTCCTCGTGATCTTCATTTCGATCGTGGTAGATATCTCGCGCTCCCGGATGCTTTCCAAAGCGGCTAAAAAGTACAACAGCCAGGCCCTCGAGGCGGACGCCCTGCATTTCGGCACGGACATCTGGAGTTCTCTCGTGGTTCTCGTGGGGCTCCTTTGCGTCAAACTGGGCGAATGGCTAAAAGGCTATGACTGGCTGAACTACGCGGATTCGGTGGCCGCGATCGGCGTCGGGCTGATCGTGATCGTGCTATGCGCCAAGCTGGGCATGGAAACGATCCATGCACTTCTGGATTCCGCGCCGAAAGGGCTGGACCAAAAGATCATCACCGCGGTGGAGGCCCTGCCCGCGGTCGTCGATTGCCACCATGTCCGTATCCGCCACTCCGGCCCGCAGATCTTCATCGATTTTCATGTCCTTCTGAATGGCGATCAAACCCTGCGAGACGCCCACAAACTTACGGAAGAGATCGAAGCGGTCGTGCGCGGCCTCGTACCGAACGCCGACGTCACGGTCCATCCCGAACCTGACTAACGCCAAAACACGAGACTCTTCAAAGAGATATCATGAATTTCTGGGCAAATCTTTTCTATAAGTACCGGCGCTGGTGGAAGGCCTTCAAGATGTACCTCATCCTTGCAGGCCCCGGTCTGATCGTCATGATCGCCGACAATGACGCCGGTGGGATCACAACCTACGCCGCCACCGGTGCGAAGTACGGCTACCACCTTCTGTGGTTCCTCGTCATCCTTGGCCCCATCGCCTACTATGTCCAGGAAATGACGGTGCGGCTCGGCGCGGTCACAAAGCGTGGCCACGCGGAAGCTATCTTTTTCGCGTTCGGTTCTTTTTGGGGCTGGTTCTCGCTTCTCGATCTGATCCTGACCGACTGGCTCACGCTCATCACCGAATTCATCGGCATGACCGCGGCCATGAGCATCTTCCACGTCCCGGGTTGGCTCACTGTCACCGTAGTCTGCGGGATCATGGGATTCATGGTTTTGCAGGGACGCTATTGGACCTGGGAGAAGATCGCTATCCTTTTTTGCACCGTCAATCTGATCTACATCCCAGCCGCGTTCATGGTCCACCCCTCTGTGGGCAACGTCCTCAAGAACTGCGTGGTCCCCCACCTGCCTCCCGGAGGCTTTACGAACGAACTTTTCTTTTTACTGATGGCCAACGTCGGGACCACGATCGCTCCCTGGATGGTCTTTTTCCAGCAAAGTGCCGTCGTCGACAAAGGCATGCAGGAAAAAGATATCGGGATGGGGCGGCTAGACACGGCCCTGGGCTCTCTTTTTACGATTTTAATCGCCACATTTGTGATTATCGTGACCGGAACGGTTCTCCGCGGAATGAACATTGAAAGTGCGGGGCAAGCGGCCATTGAGCTCATGAAAACCAACAAGTATCTCGGTACGTTCCTGGCGATCGGTCTTTTTGACGCAGGATTCCTCGGCGCAATCTGCATTTCGCTGGCAAGTTCCTGGGCGTTCGGAGAGGTGTTCGGCTGGGCGCATTCCCTGAACAAGAACGTGAAGGAAGCCCCCTGGTTTTATGCGTTCTATTTCTTCGCCATTATTTCGGCGGGGGTCGTGGTCCTGATTCCCGGCGCACCGTTGGTCTTGATCACCCTCTTCGTCCAGGTGATCGCCGTCACCCTCCTTCCGGCCGCGCTTGTCTTTTTGATCATCCTCCTGAACGATGAAGCTTCCATGGGAAAATACAAAAATACGTTGTGGCAGAACATCATTAATATTACGATTGTGACCGCGATCATCGCGCTGTCGACCGCGTACGGCATCAGCGCCCTTTTCCCGAACCTTTTCAAGGGGTCTTAAGCCATGGGATCTTTCCTGTATGAATTTTTCATCAATGGGATCAAAAAATTCTTCGAAAACACTTTCGCCCAGATCGCAGAGATCAACCGGAAATACGCCGTCCCGCAGGTCAAAACCAACAAGTGGACAAACTTCGCGCTTTTGATGCTTCGCGGTTATCTGATCTTGCTGATCGCAATCCTGTTTTTAAAATTCTTCACGCTTTTAAAGTAAGAGGCCTCCATGAACAGTTCCATTCCGTTGAGGGACGAACCCGAGCATGTTCATTTCCTAAGCGAGATCGTCGGGACTAAGGTCTTTTGGGGCGACCGGAAGATCGGCAAGCTAGCGGACTTTGTGATCGTCGACAAGGACAAGGTCGCCGAGGTCACGCATTTCTATATTGCCCGCCCGTTCGGCGACCCCTCCCTTCTGATCCCGTGGGAAAAGATCGAATCCATCACCTACAAGGGGATCCAGGTCGACATCGAGGATATGAAGAACTATGAGACCAATCCTCCGGAAGGCGCGATCCTCCTCAAGGATTACATCCTCGACAAGAAGGTCCTGGATATCGAAGGACGCGAGGTCGAGGTCGTTTACGACGTCCGGATGGTCCTGCGGAACAAAAAATTCTATATCAGTGGCGTGGATCTGAGCCGCTACGGTTTCCTGCGGCGGATCGGTCTGAAAGGATTCGCCAATTTCGTCCATTCGCTCGCCTTCAGCATCGGCGCGCGGAGTCTTTATTCCGAACACATGAAAGGTTTCGCCAATTTCCTGTACGGTCTCGCCAATAAGGTGAAGGACCGCACGCTTCCCTGGACCTACATCCAGCCACTGCCGGAACAGATCAGCAGTTTCAAAGGAGACGTCAAGCTGAAGGTCCTGAAGGAAAAACTCGCCGACATGCCTCCGGTGGACCTTGCCGATATCCTCGAGGAACTCGACCACGATCAGCGTGTGACGCTTTTTGACCAATTGGATATGGAACACGCTTCGGACACACTCGAAGAGATCGATCCCAACGTCCAAAGAGCTCTCGTTTCTTCGATGAAAAAAGAGAAGGTCGCCCAGTTGATCAATGACATGACCCCGGGGCAGGCCGCCGATATTCTCTCCGCGCTTCCGCTTTCCGAAGCGCACGCGATCCTGAAACTGCTCGACAAGGAACAATTCGAAAAAGTCAGTTCCATCGTGGAAAAACAGGACGAGAAAGCGCTGAATTACGCTACGATGGATATTCTAAAATTCCGGCCGGAGACCACCACGGCAGCGGCCCTGGACGAATATCAGAAGATCGCTAAGGGCAAGAATGTGATCATGTACCTCTATGTTGTCGATAGCGACGACAGGATCCTGGGTATTATCGACCTCACGCAATTATTACTGGCTCAGGACAACACCCCGCTGAAAGACGTGATGATCGACCAGATCATCGCTTTGAAACCCGACAGCACGCTGAAGGAAGCTTCGGCAATGTTCATCCGCTACGGGTTCCGCGCTCTTCCCATCATTGATGAGGACCGGAAAATCCTCGGCGTAGTTCCCTATCGCGACGTGATGAACCTGAAACACCGTTTCGTCGACTGACGCGCCGCTTTCAAAGTTCCTCTTTCCCCCGATTTAAGATACAATCTCCTCGCCTATCCAACCTTGAGGAGATTTCTATGGATCTGAAAGTATTTTTAGCGACACTCTCTGCTATTTTTTTCGCGGAACTCGCGGATAAAACCCAACTCGTCGGGATCGCAATGTCCTCCAAGACGGGAAAACCGGTCTCGGTCTTCCTCGGCTCGATCGCCGGCTACGCGCTTGTCACATTGATCTCCGTCATTCTCGGTTCGGTGCTTGCGAAATACATCCGTCCGGAATGGATCCGCTATGCCGGCGCAACCGCATTTGTGGTCGTCGGCTTTTTAATGTTTTTCAACAAAATCTAACTCGAGAAAGGAGTACTCATGGCCAAGAAAGCAAAGAAAGCGCCCAAGAAGGCTAAAAAGGCGAAGAAATCCTCCAAAAAATCCAGTTGCGGTTGCTGCTGCCGCTAGATCCGAGAGTTTTATGAACGACCGCAACAAAAAAACAGAAACGAAAAAAGGTTTCTTTTCGAAGCTCATGGAAAAACTCGATAAGAGACTCGAAGAAAAATCGAAAAAGACCGGCTGTGGCTGCAAACCTAAGGGCCCTGAAGCAGGCGGGGATTCATGCTGCAACTAGCCGTCGACCGGTGGGTCTACGGGATCTTACGGCTTCCGCCCGGAACAAAATGGGCGGAAGCCGTCGATTTTTTCATTTACGACTCGATCAAAATCCTCGTCCTTCTTTTCGTCATGATCGCAGCGATCGGCATCCTCCGCTCTTACCTTCCGCAGGAAAAGATCAAGGGATGGATCGGCGAAAAAAAGAACTGGGGGAATTTTTTCGCGTCACTTTTCGGAGCCGTCACCCCGTTCTGTTCGTGCTCTTCGATCCCGCTCTTTCTGAGCTTCCTGAAAGCCGGCATTCCTCTCGGCATCACGTTCTCGTTCCTGATCACTTCCCCGCTCATTAATGAATATCTCGTGGTCCTGATGCTCGGGTTCTTCGGCTGGAAGATCACCCTCGCCTATATCTTGAGCGGGATGGCGATCGGCATCGTCTGCGGGATCATGCTTGGAAAAATGAACCTGGAAATCCACCTCGTGGAAGACCTGCTGCCGGGGAATTCCGAGGCCGCCCAAGGGCTCCCTCTCCGCGGGTTCAAAGACCGGGTTGTGTTCGGCGTTCGCGAGGCGTCTTCCATCCTGAAAAAACTCTGGCTCTGGGTCCTCGCGGGCGTTGGGATCGGAGCGCTGATCCACAATTACGTCCCGGCACAAACGATCCAGGGGATCATCGCTAAGACGGGATTTTTGTCGGTTCCCATCGCAACGATCATCGGCGTGCCGATGTATGGAAGTTGCGCCACGATTGTCCCTATCGCGGTCGTGCTTTTCCAAAAAGGCGTCCCCCTCGGAACCGCACTTTCTTTCATGATGGCAGTTTCGGCGCTAAGCCTTCCCGAAGCGATCATGTTGCGCCGCGCTATGAAGTTGCCTTTGATCGCGATCTTTTTCGGGATCACAACGCTCGGCATTATTTTCACAGGCTATCTGATCAACTTTCTTCAGCCGGTGCTCGTCCGATGACAAACCATCGCATGACCCGTTGTCCCGTCCTCTTCGAAGACGAACATCTGATCGTGATCAATAAACCCGAAGGGGTCCTCTCTCATCCGAACCCGGGGCACCCGGGCGCTACTTCCGCGTTTGAAGGAAATTACGATCTAGCCGAACGAAAGTTTGAAATCCCCGGAAGTCCGCTCTGGCTCATCCACCGCTTGGACCAGGATACTTCGGGGATCCTTCTTGCCGCGAAGAACGGTAAGAGCGCCAAGATCTGCCGCGAGGCTTTTGAAAAACGGGAAGTGGAAAAAGATTATGTCGCACTGGTTTCAAGAAAACCGATGCCTCCGCAGGGGCAGTGGCGGGATTCGCTCGTCGAACGCCGGATGGGAAGCAGCGTCCGGACGGCCATCGGTCGATCCGGCCCCCCCAACGCATTTCTGACTTACAAGATGAAAGAGTTTTTTCCGAAGTTCAATCTCTCGCTCACCGAATTCAGGCTCGTGACCGGGAAAACGCACCAGATCCGCGTGCAATCGGTTTATCACGGCCATCCGATCGCCGGCGACCGGATCTACGGGAATTTCGGTTTAAACAAAGAACTGCGGGACGCCCTCGGCCTGAAACGGCTCTTCCTCCACGCCTGGCGCCTTCTGATCAAACATCCCGCCAGCGGTCAACTCCTCGAGATCGAATCCCTGCTGCCCGACGATCTTGAAAATTGTTTTCTAAGGTTAAAATAAAAGACTCTGCCCCATTTTTCAAAAAATAAGCTCTAAGAGATCAGCCCAAGCAGCTATTCCACGTCTTCCCAGCCGGTCGGAGAAGTGTGAAGTGTTCCTCCCCCGATCCTTCCCGGAAGATCTTCGCGCCACCAGTAATATTTAATCGCCGGAGCTCCGTTTTCCATAATCATGTCGATCCCGATTTTATGATTCCAGTCATTGGCCGGACTGCTCGCGGGATTAAATCCGAGTCCGAACCCGACCCAGGCCGCCGTCCCCTGCACATACCATCCGTAATAACTTCCCCCGGGAAAAGCATTGGAATAATTCACTTTAATATCGAGTTTGCTCAAATCCGGCGTGAACTCCCCATAGAGGGAAGCATACCGCGCTTCCGACCTCGCGATCACTCCGCAAATTTGCATAGCTTCGGCAAGCTTGGCCTTTTTCGTTTGCGCGAACATCCTCGGAAGGGTCAATCCAGCGAGTACGGCGATGATGACCACGACGATCAGCACCTCAATAAGCGTAAATCCTCTCATCTTTCTCTTCCCTGTCATAGCCCGCGGTCCTCGCCTCCTCACACAACATCCTTAGAAAGTAGTTTGAAACACTAGTATCCGCCTTTATTATCGTACTTTTATGGGAAAATCTTCTCGGGAGAATTCAATGAAAATTCTGCTGCTCCAGCCGCCGGTCCGGGACTTTTATGATACGGACATCCGTCTCCAGCCGATCGGTTTGGCTTATCTGAAAGCTGCCGTCCAAAAGCATTTTCCGTCCATCGAGATCATAATCAAAGCCTACCACCACAGCCGCCACCGCAGAACGATCCCGCTCCCCAAAGAACTTTCTTATCTGAAAGACTTTTACGCAAAAGATGATAAAAGCCCGTTCTCTTCGTTCCATCATTTCTACCATTTCGGCACTGACTTTGAAACGATCGCAGAAGAGGTTGCGAAAGAAAAACCGGATCTCGTAGGGATCTCGGCTCTTTTTGCCCCGTATTACCGTGAAGCACTGGCATGCGCCGCTGCGATCAAGAAAAGATGGCCGGCCCCTGTCATCCTCGGCGGGTCTTTTGTCTCCACCCTGCCCGAGCTCATGCTATCGCATCCGGCGGTCGATTTCGTGATCCGAGGCGAAGGCGAACGGGCCTTTATTGAATTCCTCAAAGCTTTTAAGGCGCCTGGCACCCTTTCAAAGATTCCGAACTTGGGTTTCAAGAAGAACGGAAAAATGATTTTTAATCCTCTTGAAGAAACCTTCCCGCTCAAAGACCTCCCCTTCCCCGATCTGTCGGATCTTCCGAAAGAGGACTATCTTTTCGAACGCAAACCACTTTGTTTCATCATTACGTCACGCGGCTGCCCTTACCGCTGCTCTTTCTGCTCGGTCCGACAGACTTTCGGCCATCATTACCGCCGGCGTTCCACCGAAAACATCCTCGCGGAAATGACGCGGCGTTACGCGGAAGGATACCGTGTTTTTGACTTTGAAGACGATAATTTCGCCTTCGACAAAAAAGAAACCCTGCGGCTTTGTGAAAAGATCGCGAAGGCCTTTCCTCTCAAGGACGTCCAGCTCCTCGCGATGAATGGGATCTGTTACTGGACGCTCGACGATGAAATCCTGGAAGGGATGCGAAAGGCGGGGTTCACCCACTTGAATTTGTCGCTGGTTAGCACGAATGCGAAACTTTTGAAAACGGCGCGCCGGCCGCTCCACAAGAAAAAGTATCTGGCGGTCGTCCGGAAAGCCTCCGGACTCGGTTTCAAGATCGTTTCGTACCAGATCCTCGGCCTGCCGGGAGATACCGTACCCTCAATGATCAGAACGCTTGTCTTCAACGCCGGGCTGCCTATCCTTATAGGTGCATCCCCCTTTTATCTGATCCCCTGTTCCCCCGTTGCGGAATCGTTCGGAGCACCGGATGAAACGGATCTTGTAAAAGCACGCCTCACGGCCATGGCGATCGAAACCCAAGCATTCACCCGTGACGATATTTACACGCTCTTCATTACGACCCGGATCCTGAACTTTCTGAAGGGTCTCCCGCTGAAAGCAACGAAAGTCCCGCTCAAAAAAGCCCTGGCCGCGGCGGAAAAACAGGATCCGCGCTCCTTCAAAGGAGCCGAAATCCTCCGCAAGTTGTTCTTAGAAAAGAAGTTCTACGCCGCAACTTCAAAAGGGTTCGAGGTCCTCCCGAAATTTAAACCGAAACTCTTCTTTCAATTGTGGCGCCAACTGGATAGCATCCAAACCCAAGAGAACAAAACTATCCAAACCCGGGGAGGTGTTTTATGAAACTGACACATCTGATGAAATTCCTTTTCGCGCTCGTGCTCTGCCAGGGGGCCGGCATGGTAGGAGCGGTGTACACGATCCCTGCGATCCCCGGTTGGTACGCCCAGCTGCAAAAACCGTTCTTTTCTCCGCCGAATTGGATCTTCGGACCCGTGTGGACACTGCTTTTCACCCTGATGGCGATCGCCGCCTATCTTGTCTGGAGCAAAGGCCTGGGCGAACCGGCGGTCAGGAAAGCCCTCGTCAGCTTCCTTCTTCAGCTCGCTCTGAACAGTCTCTGGTGCTTCCTCTTTTTTGGCCTCCGTTCTCCCCTCTACGGACTGGCCGAGATTCTTCTTCTCTGGGCCATGATTTTGGTTACAATACTCCAATTCTTCAGAATCTCAAGGCCGGCCGGCTGGCTCCTCATTCCTTATCTTCTTTGGGTGAGCTTCGCGACCAGCCTGAATCTCGGGATTTTCATTTTAAATAGGTAACCCGTACGCACCGGAACCGGAGTATGGATCATGGAATGGTTACACGAATTTTTTTCGAGGCTTTATAACTTCCAGGAACTCATCCGCTGGGGCGGCTACACCGTCCTTGTCATTGTCATTTATGCGGAAACCGGACTTTTGGCGGGATTCTTTCTTCCCGGCGATTCCCTCCTTGTCACCGCAGGCGTTTTCGCAGCCGTGGAGGGAGCCCTCGACATCCGCATCTTGATCCCTCTTCTTGGATGCGCCGCGATCGCAGGCGACAATACCGGTTACTGGCTCGGCCGCCACTTCGGACCGAAACTTTTTTCAAAGGAGGATTCCTTCTTTTTCCATAAAAACCACCTGGCTCGGACCCAAAAGTTTTACGACCGGTACGGCGCAAAAACGATCATCCTGGCCCGTTTCGTTCCGATCGTCCGAACCTTCGCCCCAACTGTGGCGGGGGTCGGTCAAATGCCTTACAAAAAATTTCTCAGCTACTCGATCGGCGGAGGGCTGGCCTGGATCGCAAGCATGACGCTTCTGGGGTTCACCCTGGGGCGTTCCATCCCGAACATTGAAAAAAAGGTTCACTACGTCATCGCAATCGTAATCTTCCTCTCCTTCCTTCCTATTTTGAAGGAGTGGCTCCACAGCCGGAAGAAAGTCTAGCTCTATGCGTGCCATCGTTCTTCTTACCGTTTCAAACATTTTTATGACGGCTGCGTGGTACGGGCACCTGCGGTTCAAAAGCGCGACGCTCTGGAAGGTCATCCTTATCAGCTGGCTTATTGCCTTCGTTGAATACTGTTTCCAGGTCCCGGCGAACCGGATCGGGTCCTACCAGTTCTCGACCGCCCAGCTCAAAACGATCCAGGAAATGATCACGCTGGTGGTGTTTTGCGGTTTTTCTGTCATTTACCTCAAGGAAGAATTAAAATGGAATTACCTGGTCGGGTTCGGCTTCATGGTCGTTGCTGTTTTTTTTGTTTTTAAAAAGTGGTAGGGGAACCCCCTCCCTAGATCTCCGGATCCCTAAATGAAAGGTCGTTATGGCGCTTAAAGAGACTTATGAAAAACAAGGCACTTTTCTCTTCCGCTGGAGAAGTTATCTTCCCCTGCTCGTAACACCGCTGGTTATCGCCGCGCTCCTGGATCCCCAATACACCCACCGCACCTTCACCGGTTTCGCCGGAGGGCTTTGGGCCACGATCTGCATCCTGACCTCTTTCGCGGGGCTTCTGGTCCGCTGCCTCGTGGCCGGTTTCGTTCCCTTGGGCACCTCGGGTCGAAATACCGAACGGCAGGTCGCCACAAGTTTGAACACCAAGGGCATGTACTCCCTCGTCCGCAATCCGCTATACCTCGGGAATTTCCTCATCATCCTGGGACTTTTGCTTTTTATCCAGGTCTGGTGGTTCGCGCTGGTCGGGATCGCCATCTTCTGGATCTTCTATGAACGCATTATTTTCACGGAAGAGGAATTCCTACGCGGGAAATTCGGCGCGACGTTCGTAGACTGGTCCATGAAAACGCCGGTCTTCGTTCCGAAACTCTCGGGCTGGGAAAAGCCGGAGCTCCCCTACGCTTGGAAGATCGTCATCCGCCGCGAACACTCGACCCAGTTCGGGATGATCTCCGCGCTGACCTTGCTCGGGATCGCGGGAGACCTTTTTACGACGCCCGACCATAAGATCGGGACTTTCTGGTGGATCTTCTGGGGCATTTCTCTGGTGGTTTATCTTGTGTTTCGTTTTCTGAAAAAGAAAACCCGTCTGCTGGATATCGAAGGCCGGTAATCGTTCAAAAAGAGGTGCCACATGAAAAAGTCCCTTGGCGCGAGAACCATCCTTTTCCCAACCCCCGTCCTGATCATCTGTTCCTATGATGCCCAGGGCGTCCCCAACGCCATGAACGCGGCGTGGGGCGGCATTTGCTGCTCGGAACCGCCCTGCCTGACGGTTTCGGTGCGGAATCACCGGAAGACCCATGAGAACATCCTTCTCAAGAAAGCGTTCACGGTAAACATCCCTTCCGAAAAATATATCAAAGAAGCGGATTATGTCGGGATCGTTTCCGGAAAGGACGAGGACAAATTCAAGGCGACGGGACTGACTCCCGTCAAAAGCGACCTTGTTGAAGCCCCCTACATCAAGGAATTTCCGTTCGCGGTAGAATGCGTCCTCAAGGAATCCCACGTCCTGGGGATCCACACGCAGTTCATCGGTGAGATCAAGGATGTTAAAGTCGATGAATCGGTCCTAAATGCCAAAGGATTCCCGGACATCGAGAAGATGAAGCCCTTCATGTTCGATCCCGGCACAGGATCTTATTACAGCGCCGGCAAGTACCTCGCCCAGGCTTTTTCGATCGGAAAGAAAAAATAATTCATGACGAAATGGTTTTCCCTCATCCTCGGCGGCGCCCTGGGAACGATCGCGCGTTATCTCCTTGCCGGCGCTGTTTATCAGGCATGGGGAACCGGATTCCCCTACGGAACCCTGATCGTCAACCTCAGCGGATGCTGGTTGATCGGTCTTCTGGCTGTGCTCAGTGATGAGAAATTCCTCCTGGGACCCGACGCCCGCATTCTTCTGATGATCGGTTTTTGCGGTGCCTACACGACTTTTTCGACGTTCATGCTCGAAACGGCGAACCTCATGAAAGACGGACAGAACCTCCGGGCTTTTATGAACATCCTGCTGAGCGTCGTTCTCGGATTCCTGGCCTTGCGTGCCGGCATTTTAACCGGAAAACTCATTTAACCGTTGAGGTGAATTCATGAAACTTCCGTCCGAAGGGAAATTGCTGAGGATCTTTATCGGTGAGGCCGACAAGTGGCAAGGGCAGCCGCTTTACGAAGCGATCGTACTGCTCGCAAAAAAAGAAGGCATGGCCGGAGCGACCGTTTTGAAGGGCTGTATGGGGTTTGGATGCAAAAGCCATATGCACACAACCAAGATTCTCCGGCTTTCTGAAGACCTTCCGATCGTCGTCGAAATCGTCGACAGCGAAGAGAAAATAGGAAAGTTCCTCCCGCTGCTTGACCCGATGGTCAGGGAAGGGTTGATCACGCTCGAAAAAGCCAACGTGATCCTCTACCGCGCCGCTTAAGCCTGCGACTTTTTTCCAAGGCTGCGTTGGATCGATTCCCGGAGAGAATAAACACAACCGCAGTATTTTTGCCGGTAAAAAGCTTCTTCTTTTGAGATCTGCTCCATTTGTTCCTGTCCGCCTCGCAGGCGCCAATTCTGTTCCCAATAGACAAGTCCCGGGAAAAGCGACGCGACACGTCTTCCGGCCCGCGTGACCTGTTCGAAATCCTTCCAGCGTGAGATCCCGAGGCTTGTGGTAAAAACCCTGAAACCGTTCTCCGCCGCGTAGGCCGCCGTTTTCGCGAGACGCATTTCAAAACAAACCGAGCAGCGCTTTCCGCGCTCCGGTTCCGGTTCGTATCCGCGAACGGCTTCGTTCCAAAGGTCCCGGTCCCCGTCATGGTCGACGAACGGTACGTTCATTTTCGCCGCATAACGGACCGCTTCCGCTTTCCGTTTTTCATATTCCCCGGCGGAATCGATGTTGGGATTATAGAAGTAAAGCGTCGGCTCGAGCCCGCCATCAAGCATACGCTTGATAATAGAACAGGAGCATGGGGCGCAGCAGGAATGAAGCAGAACTTTTGTTTCCCCTAAAACGGGAAGGTTCAGTTTCGAGAGATTTTCCATAAAATCAGGCGAGGCTAGGGATCCTTTTTAAAGCGGACCGCCTGCATTTCGGGCGAGCCTCGCTCTTTCTAATGATCACAAACGAGCGGGATCGATTCATCGATCAACATGACCGGAATATCGTTCCGTACCGCATAAAGAAACTTTTTATCGGCGCGGACCAGCCCGCTATCGATCGTCTGCGTAACAGTCTTGCCACCGCGATCTTTCAGTTCCTTTTTCGCGATCCTCTCGTTGATCTTCGCGACCAGTGCGGCATCCGCCACCGAAAGACCCTGTTTGGTCTCGGGACAGCACAGAACATCCAAAAGCTCTTGTTTTACCATTGCGGTCTCCTCCCCTTGAACGTTGGCGGCGACATTATACCACCGGATAAAAAAAAGAGCGCCGGCATCCTGCAAATGCCAGCGCTCGCTCCCTTGCGGGACTTACGGGTCGATCGAAGATCGTATCAGGACGTTTCTTCCTCGGACTCCACGGGGGTCGCCTCAGAATAGTCCCCGTTCGGATTCGGTAAAAGGATCTCGCGTGGTTTGGCGCCCTGCTGGGGCCCGATCGCGCCCGAAGCCTCCAGTTGATCGATGATGCGGGCCGCACGCGTATAACCAAGGCCGAGACGCCGCTGCAAATAAGACGTCGAGGCCTGCCGGCTCGTTAGCACGATGTTTTTTGCTTCCTCAAAAAGCTCATCTCTTTCGTTGGAGCTCCCGGCTCCGTTCGCGGTACCGTTCTGGGCGGCCTGGATCTCACTGTGATATTCGGGACGGCCCTGTTTCGATACGAACGCGACTAAACGATTGATCTCCTCCGTGATAATGAACGATGCCTGACCGCGGACCATCTTGTCCGTTCCCGGCTGGATGAAAAGCATGTCCCCGCGGCCCACAAGCTTCTCGGCCCCTTTGCCGTCAAGGATGGTCCTGGAATCGATCGCGGAATTGACCTTGAAAGCAACGCGGGCCGGCATATTGGCCTTGATGATCCCTGTAATCACGTCCACCGAGGGCCGCTGGGTTGCAAGGATCAAATGGATTCCGACGGCGCGCGAAAGCTGGGCAAGCCGGATGATCGCGGTCTCGACCTTGTCCTGGGCGACCATCATCATATCCGCAAGCTCGTCCACGATCACCACGATCCGCGGAATAGCCGCCGGAATTACATTCTCGGAATCTTTCACCTGCGCAAGCTGGGCCTTATCCTCCTCGGACAACTCACGGCTATTGAACGCCTGGATGTCCCTCACCCCCACCGCGGCAAAAAGACGGTAACGCCGCTCCATCTCCATCACGACCCAGTTGAGCGTATTCGCGGCCTTCCGGACATCCGTCACGACCGGCGAAAGCATGTGCGGGATCTTGTTGTAGATCGCAAGCTCGACCATCTTGGGATCGATCATCACGAATTTGAGCTGGCTCGGCTTGCAATAATACAGAAGACCGGCAATGATCGAATTAATACAGACGGTCTTGCCGCTCCCGGTCGTTCCGGCGATCAGAATATGCGGCATCGCCGCCAATTCGGCGATCAACGATTTTCCGCTCGTGTCTTTGCCGAGCGCGAGCGGCAAGATGTACTTCTTCGACTGGAACTCAGGGCATTCGACCATTTCACGCATGTAGATCGCGCGCGATACGCTGTTCGGGACTTCGACGCCGACCGCGGATTTCCCGGGGATCGGAATAATAAAACGGATGCTTGTCGCCTTCAGCGCAAGCGCGAGATCATTCGAATACGATTCGATCAGGTTGACTTTGACGCCGGGTGCCGGCAAAAGCTCGTAACGCGTGATCACAGGGCCCTGTTCCACTTCAACGACCTTAACCTCGAGACCGAACTCGGCAAGAGTTTCCTCGATGATCTTGGAATTGGCCGCAAGATCATCGCCGCCGACTTTTTCGTTCACCGGTTTCCTCAAAAGATCGGGGGACGGAAATTCATACCCTTGATCGGCATCGACAGGAGCTCCGATGATCCCGGTGAAGGTAGTCTCGGAAGCCTGGGACTCGCTCCCCGCCTCCTTCGAAGAAGGCGTCTTAGGCGTTTCGACCTGCTTCGGATTCTTCGCCTTCATCTCCTCTTTTTTGAGAGCTTCCGCCTTTCGGTCGATCTCGGCCTTCGCCTGCGGCGGCTGCGGCTTATACTCATAGGTTTTGATCTTGGTCTCAAGTTTCGCGATCTCTTCGGGCATCCGGGAAGCGGCTTTTTCCTTTTCTTTTTCCAACCGCTGCCGTTCTTTCTCTCTTTGTCTTTCTTCTTTTTCCCGCTGCTTAGCCTCCCGCTCCGCCTGAACCTGGGCCTTCCGCGCGGCTGCCGCAAATTTCTCGGCACCTTTTTGCGCCTTCTCAAGGTTTTCCGTGATCCCTTCGACGCCTCCGCGGATCTTCTTCGTCATGGCGCGGAACATCGGATAAAGCAGAAAATCCGTGGCCAAAAGAAATGCGAAAAGGAATGCACCGCCGGCGATAAAATAGCTCCCCAACTGCCCAAAATATCGCAGGAGATAATTACCGGCCACATAACCGAACGCGCCGCCATAGATGAAGCGGAACTGCGGCTTGACGGAGATGGTTACGATCGTGGCAAGAGCAAGCAGCGTAATGGAAAGTCCGATGAATTTGAAAAGTTTCCTTTCGGGAACATTCTGGAGGAAAAAACACCAAGACCACAGCAGGAAAACCATCGGGATCACGAACGCGCTGACCCCGAACACCATAAAGAGTCCAAACGCAACATAGGCCCCGATAACACCCATGCAATTTTGAACAGGGAAAGAAGGTTGCGAGGTGTAGAAGGAAATATCTTCTGCGCGATAGAAAAAAAGGCTCGCGAAGGCAATAAGCCCAAGCACCAGAAAAAAAACGCCCCAGATTTCGTTAATTCTTTCTTTTTTCATAAGGTATGAAACCGGATTGAATTTCCGCGACCCGAAGAACAAAGCCCGGAGATCCGATCAAGGAACGTCCGCTCTGCTCAAAACAGCGCGATGATCTTAGTGGCCGGTATGGCCAAACCCGCCGGAACCCCGGCGCGTTTCATCCAGATTATCGACTATTTCGAGCTCGGCCTTAACCACGCTTGCAACGACCATTTGCGCGATACGCATACCGCGGGTTACGGTAAAAGCTTCCTTGCCGTGGTTAATAACGATCACCTGGATCTCGCCCCGGTAATCGGCATCGATCGTTCCGGGGGTATTGAGGAGCGTGATACCGTGTTTAATGGCGAGTCCGCTCCGCGGACGGATCTGCGCCTCGGTGTGGCGGGGAAGAGAAATCATGACGCCCGTCGGGATCAGAACGCGATCTCCGGGATGAAGAACGACCGGTTCCTGGCACGCGGCCATAAGATCAATACCGCTCGAACCTTCCGTCTGATATTGCGGAAGCGGCAGACCTTCGAAGTGAGGCAGAGTTTTAACCTGAACGTTTATAGGGTCCATAGAAATATAAAAGGGGCAGGCTGCCTGATACCTTAAGCAGCCTGCCCCTTCATTGAATCCTTAATCGCGGCGACGGCCACGGCCTCTTCCGCCACGATCATCACGATCGCGACGCGGAGGCGCGGCTTCGACCACCGTACGCTGGTCTTCGGGAAGGATCGGAAGGGGTTCCGTCATCGCCTGCTTGATGCTCAGGCTGATCTTGCCCCGTTCATCCACGCTCAGAACCTTCACCTTCACCTTGTCACCGACGCGGAGATAATCCCCGGCGCTTTTCACGAACCCTTCGGTGATCTCGGAAACATGGCAAAGCCCGTCCTTGCCCGGCAACACTTCGCAAAACGCGCCGAACGGCATCAGTTTCTGGACGGTGCTGTCATAGATCTTGCCGATCTCGGCATCCTCGGTCACGGCCTGAACGCGCGCGATAGCGGCTTCGGAAGACTCGCTGCTGATCGCGGCAATAAATACACGGCCGTCATCCTCGATATCGATCTTGGCGCCCGTCTCCTCGACGATCTTGCGGATGTTCTTCCCGCCCGGGCCGATCAACATGCCGATCTTCTCGGGATCGATCTTGAGGGTGGTGATGCGCGGCGCATATTCGGAAAGTTCTTTCGGGATCTTGATGCAATCCGCGATCAGATCAAGGATCTTGAAACGCGCCTGTTTGGCGTGATCAAAGGCTTCCTTGAGCTGAGCCTCGGTGATCCCGTCGATCTTCATGTCCATCTGAAGCGCCGTCAATCCCCCGCGGGTCCCGGCAGCCTTGAAATCCATATCTCCCAAATGGTCTTCGATCCCGGCGATATCGGTCAAAACCTTCCAACGGCTCTTGTCCGACACCATTCCGATTGCGATACCCGCCACTGGCGCTTTGATCGGCACCCCGGCCGCCATCAGCGCGAGCGTTCCGCCGCAAACCGTGGCCATCGAACTTGAACCGTTCGATTCCATGATCTCGGAGACAAGACGGACGGTATACGGAAAATCTTCCTGCGACGGGAGCACGGGTTCGAGAGCGCGTGACGCAAGCGCCCCATGACCGATCTCGCGGCGTCCCGTCCCACGGCTCGGCCCGACCTCGCCGACGCTGTAGTGCGGAAAATTATAATGGAGCATGAAACGCTTGGAATATTCTTTCTCCAAAGCGTCGATGGTCTGTTCATCATCGCCCGTGCCGAGCGTCGTGACGCTCAAACTCTGGGTTTGACCACGCGTAAAAAGCGAAGACCCGTGAGTCCTCGGAAGGATATCGATCTCGCAGGTGATCTGACGAATATCGCGGTCCCCGCGCCCATCCGGCCGTTTGCCTGTGGAAAGAATGACATCGCGGATCTTTTCGTGTTCAAGCTTCGCGAAGAGGATCTTCACGAGGGCTTCGTTGAAACCTTCCGCCTTCGTATCACACTGAGCGAGAGCCTTTTCGTAGAGGCCTTTCAGGAAAGCTTCCTGCGCTTCCTTGCCTTTCTGATCGAACATTTTCGCGAATTCACCGCCGATCGCGGCCGTGATCTTCGCTTCCGTTTCGGCGGGAAGCTTGACCGCCGCCACGGTTTTCTTCGTTTTCCCGGCCTTCTTCACAAGTTCCATTTGGAGCTGAACGGCCTGCTTCACGGCCTCGTGCCCGATCTTGAGAGCCTCGAACATCTGTTCTTCCGAGATCTCTTGCGCACCCGCTTCGATCATAACGATCTTCTCCATCGTTCCCGCCACCACAAGGTCCAGCGCGCTTTTTTCAAGCTCCTGATGGGTGGGATTCACGATGAATTGTCCGTCCACGAGCCCGACGCGCGCGGCGCCAAGAGCGGTCGTGTAAGGGATATCGGAAACCATCAACGCCGCGGAAGCCGCGTTCATGGCAAAAATTTCCGTCATGTTCTCGCCGTCGATCGAAAGGACCGTCACCGAGATCTGGACTTCATTAAGATAATCTTCCGGAAAAAGAGGCCGGATCGGACGGTCAATGAGGCGCGACGTCAGGATCTCTTTTTCGGAAGGGCGCCCTTCACGCTTGAAAAAACCGCCCGGGATCTTGCCCGCAGCGTAGGTGCGTTCGCGATAATCGACGGTAAGGGGGAAAAAATCGCGGACTTGCTTGCTGTCGCCGCCGGCGACCACTGCCGCAAGAACCACGGTTCCGCCGCACTGCGCAAGGACCGCGCCGTGGGCTTGTTTGGCCATATGGCCGGTTTCGAGGGAAACTTCACGTCCCCCGATCTGAGTCGTCACTTTTACTTTGTTTGTCATGGAAGGTTACACCTTTCGATTGTGTGTGTGGGACTTTTCAAAATAAGGACAGGCTGAAAAGAGGATTTTACTTCCTCAGATCTAGGCGAGCGATGATCTGCTGGTATTTTTCAGGAGCCTCACTCTGCAGATGCTTCAGAAGCTTTTTGCGGCGGCTGACCATCTTGATAAGTCCGTAACGCGAATGGTGGTCCTTCACATTTTTCGAAAAATGTCCCGAAAGACCGTTGATGCGCTCTGTGAGAAGAGCGATCTGTACTTCGTCGGACCCTGAATCGTTCTTACTGATCTTGTACTGGCTAATAACTTCTTTTTTCTTTGTCTTTTCTAACGCCATGTCTTTCCCTAACTCCTTGTGTTTGCTTGGGTTATGTCAGCTCTCTCGTTTGTGAGGTTGCGGAAGTATACCCCGCTCCCCCTCATTTGTCAAATAGACCTTCCATCTTCGAGGTTTCAGCCCCCTTTGAGGACCCGGGCACCCCAAAAACTACCTCTCCGCCGGTGTAAGGCGTCTCGTCTTCTGGTGGTATGCACGAGCCTTTGAAACGTCCCCGGCGATTTTCATGCACAAGGCCTCCTCTGAAACGAAACGCCTTTCAGGACGAAGGAACCTGTGCATGGCAACTTCCATCGCCTGTCCGTAGATCTTCCCCTTGAAATCCAAAAGATAGAGCTCCAGGACCGGTTGGGGGGTTTCCGAGGCCGGATACGTTGGCCTTTTTCCAAAATTCATGACACCGGGAAGCCACTGATTCGCGCAACGCGCAACACGCAACGCACAACGATTTCGTGCGCCGTTTTTGCGTCGCTCGCTTAACATCCTTCCCGAGGCCACATACACCCCCCGGGGGATCATGATATCGGAGTGTACTTCGAGATTGGCTGTGGGAAATCCCAAATGCATACCGTGTCCCTTCCCGTGAACGACTTTACCGAAGAGGCTGAACGAACGGCCCAAGCATTCCCGGACTTTTTCCATCTTTCCTTGGATGAGTAATTTCCGTATAAGCGAACTCGAAACAGGCTTTGTGCCGATCATCACCGGTCCCATTTTCCGGAATAAAAATCCGTACTCTTTGGCAAAGGCCGCCATGGTGGCCGTATCACCTTCCCGGCCGTGTCCGAAATGCGCGTCAAACCCCATCACGACCTCGCAAACGTTCAGTTTCCCGACCAGGATCTTTTCGACAAACTCGCGCGGAGACAGTTGGGAAAAGGCGGGCGTAAACGATTGGAGAAAGCAAAAGTCCATCCCCGCCTGCTCCAGATAAAAAAGTTTTTGCTCCGGCCCGTAAAGAAGCAACGGCTTTTCTCTCGGACGAAGAATGCTGTGGGGATGCTGGCGAAAAGTCAGAACCGCCGCAAAGGCGTTGTGCTTCCCAGCCTGCTTTCGGACATATTTGAGGAGCTTCTGGTGACCTCGGTGGAATCCGTCGAAATTTCCGATGGCCAAAACAAGCGGCCTCGAGAGCTTCTTATGAAAGCTGTGAGGATCCGTGATTATTTTCATGGGAGGAACAGGCACTCAAGGGAAGAACCCTTTCGCGGAGTTGCGGAAAGGTCATTTTTTTCATATCTTCAACCGTCACGCTCTGTTCAAGTTGAAACTTGCCGCTACGGGACCTGCGAAGATTCGCCAACGTCGCGTGACATCCCAGAGAGTCCCCCAAATCGCTCACGAGCGTCCGGACATACGTTCCTTTAGAAACATGCGCGGAAAAATGGACGAATGGCCCTTCTTTTTTATCAAGCTTAAACGTGTGAACGGTAACCGGCCGACCCTCGCGAGGAACCGTTTTCCCTTGCCGCGCCAGCTTGTAAAGGCGGGTGCCTTCATGCTTGAGCGCGGAAACCATCGGCGGGACCTGAATGATGTCCCCTGTAAATTCCTTCGCGGCTTTCGCCTGGATTTCTTCGAGCGTGATGTGCTCCCACGGAGCTTCCGCGATCACTTTACCGCGGCGGTCGTGAGAATCGGTCTGGACCCCAAGCTCCATGGCCCCGAAATATTCCTTATCCGAAGCGCTGAGTTCCATGGAATGCTTCGTCGCTTTACCAAGCAGTATCACGAGAAGGCCTGTTGCGAGAGGATCAAGTGTTCCGGCATGTCCGACTTTCTTGAAGCCAAAACGACTCCGAATGAACGCGCAAACGTCGTGGGAGGTCCAATCCTGAGGTTTATCGACCAGCAGCACACCGTCTACGAATTGAGGATCCATCGGAAACCTTATTAGGAACCTTGTTCTTGCTCTTCAATCTTGCGGATAACTTGTCCGATCTCGAAATCCTTGTCGAGTGAATCGTCCAGTTCGAACTGGAGCTTGGGAGTGTTGCGAAGCTTCAACGCGTGTCCTACTTCCCGCTGGAGAAATCCTTTGGCATGCTCGAGCGCGATCATGGTATTGGTCTTCGCTTTCGGGTCGCCCATCACGCTCAAAAACACCACAGCCGACTTCAGGTCCGCGGTCACTTTCACGTGCATGACCGTCACAAAACCGAGACGGGGATCCTTCACCCGCTCGATGATCAATTTGCTGAGCTCCATCTGGAGGAGCGATCCGACGCGATCGATTCGTTTACCTTGCATGGTCTTTCCTCTTAAAAGGGGTAAGGGGTTTTTGAAACGGATTCTCGGGAGCTGAGCGCGCGGAGGCCGAAACCCTTTTTACAAAGTCGCGGCCGTTTTATCGATACGGTACGACTCGACAATATCGCCCTCATGGAGATCATTAAAACCTTCGAGGGAAATCCCGCATTCATAGCCCTCGGCGACCTCTTTGACGTCGTCCTTGAACCTCTTGAGCGACGAAAACTTCCCGTCATAAATAACCACATTGTCACGGACAAGACGGACATGCTGCTGGCGCACGATGCGCCCCTTGATGACCATCGCACCGCCGATATTGCCGACCTTGGAAGACTTAAAGATCTGCCGGATCTTCGCCTTCCCCTCGGTCACTTCCTTAAGATCGGGCTCGAGGATCCCTTCCATGGCCTTGCGGATTTTTTCAACGGCGTCATAAATAATGCTGTAAAAATGAATATCGACACCCTCTTTTTCGGCCACGATCACGGCCTTCGGGTCCGCCTTCACATGGAAGCCGATAATGATAGCATCCGAAGCTGCGGCAAGCATCACGTCCGACTCGTTGACCCCCCCGACGATCCCGTGAATGACATGGAGACGGCATTTATCGGTGCTGAGCTTTTCGAGGGATTGCGTAAGCGCCTCGACCGAACCTTGCACGTCGGCTTTGATGATGAGCTTCAGTTCCTTGAAGCTCCCTTCCGAAAGCTTGGAATAAAGGCTCTCGAGCGACATATGTTTCGGAGTGCCGCGCATTTGACGCTCGCGGGCTTCCAAGATCTTTTGATCCGTGATCTTCTTGGCCGTTTTTTCGTCTTCAACCGCGTAAATTGTTTCACCGGCTTCAGGAACGCCGCTCAACCCGCTCAGCTCCACGGCATACGCAGGCCCCGCATCATGGACCGTTTTTCCTTTATCGTTCTTCATGGCACGGACACGCCCCATGTACTGTCCCGCCACAACGATATCACCCTGCTTCAAGGTACCCTTCTGAATGATAATGCTGGCCACGGGACCGCTGCCTTTTGAAATGTGACTTTCAATCACCACGCCGACCGCGAGACGATCCGGATTGGCCTTCAGTTCCAAGACCTCCGCCTGGAGCAGAAGCATTTCGAGCAATTCGTCGATTCCTTTGCCGGTCTTGGCGGAAACTTTTACGCAAATGGTTTTACCGCCCCATTCTTCCGGAACGAGCCCGATCTTCTGCAATTCTCCAAGAACTTTCGCCGTGTTCGCCGAGGGAAGATCCGTCTTGTTGATTGCCACAACGATCGGACATCCAGCCTCGCGGGCGTGATCGATCGCTTCAACGGTCTGCGGCATCACGCCGTCGTCGGCAGCGACGACAAGGATCACAACGTCCGTGACGTTCGCGCCACGCGCGCGCATGGCGGTGAACGCCTCATGGCCCGGCGTATCCAGAAAAGTCACATGGCCCTTGCCCGGGATATTCACACCGTAAGCCCCGATATGCTGAGTGATAAATCCTTTTTCCTTAGCCGCAACGTTCGTGCTGCGGATCGCGTCGAGAAGCGACGTCTTACCGTGGTCGACGTGCCCCATCATTGTCACGACCGGCGGACGGGGTTTTATCTTGGAAACATCTTCCGCGACATCCGAACGGATGATCTCCCGGATCTCGTCTTCCTGTTTCCGAATGTCAACGCCTACGGCATCGCCGAGCGCAAAAACAATCTCTTCGTTCAAAAGCTGGTTCACGTTCGCAAAAATACCGACCCCCATGAGAGTTTTAATGACCTCGGGGATCCTCCGGTTTATCCTCTGAGCGAGATCGCCAACCGTGATCGGAAAACGAACTTCAACGACCGGTTTTGCGGGCGGAGGAGGAGGTGCCACAGGTTTGGGAGGTTCGGGCTGGCTCACGACAACGGGTTTCACTTTAACCGGCTCAGCGGCAGCCGGCGTCGCAACCGGACGGGTAACATTTTCGGACGCCTTGTGAACGCTCGGAGCGGGCTTGGGAGTCTCAACAACCGCTGCTGCTTTTGGCTTTGGCGCTTCTGCCACAACAGCCGGCTGAGGCTTCGGGACTTCCGGTGCCTTATGTGAAACAGATTTTTTTTCGACTGCGTGAGGGCCCTTCGTCGCTTCTGTTTTAACAGACGCGACCGGAACGGAAGGGACAATCTTGGGAGTTTCGTGCTTGGGAAGCGCCTCGACTTTACCCGGCCCTTTTTCCGTGACCGGAACCGCAGCGGCCGTCTTTTTCGCTTTGACGGTCTTAACGGATTTTACGGCGGTTTTTTTTACCGCCGTTTTCTTCTCGGCAGGCGCCTTCGCAGCTTTGGGGGTTGTTTCTTTTTTAGCTTTCGCTTTCTCTTTTTTTTCAACCATGGGATGCCTCGTTTTCCTCGGAGGCAGCCGGTGCCGCATCTTCTATCATCTCCGAAGCCCCTGTGCCCGCTTCCGGCTCCCCTTCAGCCTCGATCTTGGGCCTCATGATCTTGCCAACGGCCGTAAGGATCTTATGGGCGGTCTTTTCCCCGATTCCCGGAATGTTTGCCAGATCTTCGATCTTCATCCTGGCAAGGTCTTTGATCGAACGGACCCCCGCCTCATTCAATACTTCCTCGATCTTTTCTCCGACCCCGTCCAGATCTCTTAGAGGGATCCTCTGACTGACACTCCTAACATCAAGATTCCAGCCGATCAGCTTTGAGGCAAGGCGCACGTTCTGCCCTTTTTTCCCGATCGCGAGCGACAGCTGGTCGTTCTCAACCCAGATCTCCGCAGTCTGTTTCTCGGGTTCCAACTTGATCTCTTTGATCTCAGCCGGCGCCATCGCATTGCGGATATAAGTTTCGACGTCCGCACTGTAACGGATGATATCGATCTTCTCGCCACCAAGCTCACGGACAATATTTTTAACCCTCTGCCCGCGAACCCCGACGCAGGAACCGACACAGTCGATCTTTTCGTCATTGGAAGACACGGCGATCTTGGTGCGGGACCCCGCCTCGCGCGAAACGCCCTTTACTTCGACCAGATGATCGTGGATCTCCGGCACTTCCATCTCAAAAAATTTCACGACGAGATCGGGATGCGTGCGCGACAAAATAACTTCTGGCCCTTTGGAGGTTTTTTTAACTTCCAACACATAGGCGCGGATCACATTCCCCTGACGAAAACTGTCTAGCGGCGACTGTTCGCGGGCCGGAAGGATCCCTTCGGTCTTTCCAAAATCCAGGATGATGGCCTTCTTCTCGACGCGATGGACGGCCCCGGAAACGATGTCGCCCTGCCGGTGGCTGTATTCCGTAAAAATGGAATCGCGTTCAGCTTCGCGGATCTTCTGAATGATAACTTGCTTCGCGGTTTGTGCGGCAATGCGCCCAAAACGCGGATCGTTGATCTCCTTACCCTCGCGGAACATGCTGATACGAAAGGTTTTGGGATCGATCTGAACATCGAAAGATTCCTCATCCCCCGAAAAGCTTTTGCGGCAAGCAGAGATCAACGCGTGGCGGAGAGCATCGAGCAGGACCTCTTTGGAGATCCCTTTTTCTTTCTCGATATACTCTAAAGAAGACAACAATTCTTGTGACATTTTGTCTCTCAACCTTCCTGCGTTATGGGAAAAAAAAGAAGTGGGTTGGCGCCCACTTCTTTCACACTTACCAGATTAGTTGTCCGTATTATAGGCGGGATTGCCCAAAAGTCAACGGAGGATTTTACCGGGACCTCCCATTTAGGGAGAACGAAAAACAGCTTAACCTATTGCGACTAAAAGAGATGTGAAAAAACTTCGGAAAAGTTACTTCGCGACCACATCCGCAGGGGGAACTCTCCACCGGCGGTGCGCCCAGAGCCAGTCCCCTGGTCTTTTGCGGATCTCCTCTTCGATTTTGCGGACATACTGCTGGGTATTGGCCAAAACATCCGCCCGAAGATCCCCGGTCTTTATCAGAGGGAACTCGGGACCGTATTTCACGAAAGACCGCCCGTTTTCGTTGCGGTAAAAAAAGGCCGGAAAAACAGGGACCCCATATTTAAGCGCCAGAACCGCCGGCAGCGTGCTCGTCGAAGCCTTACGTCCAAAAAAGTCCACCCACACCGCCCCCCGCCGCTCGTGCTGATCGATCAATACGGCGACGATCTCTCTCCGTCTCAAGGCGGCAATTGAATCGCGGACCGCACCGGATTTTTCAATATTCTTCAGGTTCGCGGCTTCGCGCAAACGCCGGATGTACTTATACGCGAAAGGATTTTTAAGCGGCCGGCCAACGGCGTTGGTAAAAAAACCGAAAGGCTTGATGGGAATTGACAGCCATTCCCAATTCGCAAAATGGGAAACGATCGCAATGGCCCCCTTCTCCTTTTTCATCCATCCGAGGAATTCTCCCATCTCGGGTATTTCGATAAAACGCTCGGGAGATTTCCCGGCGGGAACAGTCCTGACGAATTCGCAGGCGAGTTTAAAAAGGTTCGCCATCGACGCTTCGGCGATCCGTTCAAGCTCCGCCGTGGATTTTTCATTTCCGAAAGCGAGCCGCAGATTCTCAAGCATGACCCGCCGACGGATCCTGAAGACTCTTGCGACCAAAATCCCGAAGCCGTTGGCGATCTTGTAACTCATTTTGAGGGGGATCAATCGAAGAAGAAACGCCAGGATCCTGAAAATGCAATACTCGGAAAGAAAGCTGATCTTTTTGAGTGGACCCATAAGCAGATATTATTTATCAGAAAATAAGAACGGCCTCACGCATTGGGAGCGCTATGAACTCCATGTGGTTCATAGCGGGCAGCACTGATTTTGATTAAATCTTAAAAGGAAATCAGTACAGTCCGCTTTTCCAATCCATTTTTTAAAGAAAAAGCGGGCAGCGGGAATCGAACCCGCATGACTAGCTTGGAAGGCTAGGACATTACCATTATGCTATGCCCGCGTGTCTTGCTTAATAACGGCCGTTATTGTAATGAATGAGGCCGGAGGAGGCAACCTCCAAAAAGTGGCATGATCGCGCAACGCCGGATCCTCGTATGCCGTCAGGCGACAGAATGTTTTGTGTGCGGCTTCCGGGAAAAGGGCGTTGCGCCCGATTGATATATCCAGCGCGTTACAAAAATAATAAGTCGCCTGGGGCCGAGACGTTCCGCGTAGATCATAAGCTTGTTCCAGAATCCGAAGATCCCCGAGGGTTGGTTTGTCTTCAAAAATTTTTCGAGGGCAAAACGGGCCACCTCGTGCGCCGGAGCGCTAAATAACATTTTTTTCTTTTCGATCCCCGCGCTTTGATGGAACCGTGTCAGCGTGTTCCCCGGGCAAACGCAGAAAATACGCACACCGGTCTTCCGGCACTCTCCCCAAAGCGCTTCCGAAAAACTGAGCACGAAAGCCTTCGTCGCCGCATAAACCGCAAGATACGGAATGGGCTGGAACCCCGCAATGGAAGCCACATTCAAAACGCCTCCCGTGTTCCGCCCGAGCATCCCCGGTAAAAACAGCCGCGTCAGGTGGGTCAGCGCCCGCACATTCAGCTCCAGCATGGCCCGGATATCCTGAACGCTTTCTTCAACAAAAAGCCCGTTATGGCCGGATCCGGCGTTATTCACGAGAAGATCGACGGTGAGATTTTGTTGTTGTGTAAATTCCAAGATCTTCTCACAGGTCCCGGGGGCCCCAAGATCCCCCGGAACAACAAACACCCGGACCCCGTACCGCAACCGAAGATCCGTGGCTTCTTGCTCAAGCTTGTTGTGATCGCGCGCGGTGAGGATCAGATGCGCGCCGGCCTGAGCCAGCTGGCGGGCGATGGATTTCCCGATACCGGAAGAAGCACCGGTAACGAGCGCGGTAATATCCTTAAAAGACTTCATCATACCGAATGCCTCCCCGAAAGCGCCCGGGAAAGCGTGGCTTGATCGGTGTATTCGATGTGGCTCCCAACCGGGATACCGCGGGCAAGACGCGTAACCTTCACCTTGAGCGGCTGAAGGACCTTCCCAAGGTACAGCGCGGTGGTATCGCCCTCGGTATTCGGATTGGTCGCAAGAATAACTTCGCGGATTTTCTTCGTCTTGACGCGTTCAAGAAGATCCTGAATACAAATCTGGTCCGGACCGATCCCATCGAGCGGCGATAGCGCCCCAAGAAGTACATGATAAACGCCTGGGTAATCTCCCGTTTTCTCGAGCGCTACGACATCCTTCGGGTCTTCGACCACGCAGATAACCCCTTGGTCGCGGCCCGGATCATCGCAGATGTGGCACAGTTTCTTATCCGAAAAATTATGGCACACGCTACAAAAAACCACACTTTCGCGGAGCTGTTTGATCAGCGCACCGAGGTTCAGGGCCTCTTCCTGGCGGGTCTTGAGGAGATAAAAAACGATGCGTTCCGCGGAGCGTTTCCCGATGCCCGGAAGTTTCGAGAGAGCCTCGACCAACTTCGTCATCAGTTCGGAGTAAGCTTTCATCCCTGTCCCCGTTTATTCCCGCCGGATGACTTTGGCGCCGTCGAAGATCTCAAGCGCCTGCGCGACAATGTCCGGAGCTCCGTCCTCTTTTTCCCGGGGAGCCTGTTGCGTGCCGCCGTTGACGTCCTGGGTGGTCCCTTCGCGCTCGGTCACCACGAACTGCGTGCGCACTTTTTTACCAAGCGCTTGCATGAACGCCTCTTCGACCACCAGCTTGTTCGACTCTTTCTCCAGCGTTTCTTTATGGAACCGGAACTCGGAGGAAAGCCCCAGCACAATGGTCCATCCGTCGACTTCGACAGGTTCGGCCTCGGCAAGGAAAAGGCTTGTCGACATCCGCTTGGTCTTCACCGCCTCGATGACCTGAGGCCAAACGCGTTCAACGTCATTGATCGTCACTTCTCCCTTCGGAGCATTATCCGCGGAAGGATTTTCGGAAGGACGGTTTTTACTGCCCGCAGGCGGAACCGGCTTGCCGGAGGGAACGCGCGGTAACGGATCTATCGTAGCCGAGGCCCCGGTCGTACGGAATTTTGGCACGCCCGGGAGAGCGGCTTCAGGTTTTTCTGTTTTTTTTTCCATGACCGGCGCGGGAGCCGCGGCAGGACGGAAACTCTCCCTCGCCCGGCCGGCGTTTTTTTGGATAAGGTCTTCCACCGCATGCAACCCATCGATATAAACCAGCTTCAGGAGCGCCGCCTCGACGAGAAGTTTTGGAGACGCCACGGGACGGCGGAGCTGATGCTGGAGATTCTGGAGAATGGATAGCGCGAGCAGAAGCTCGCCTTCGGAAAATTCCGCGGCCTGTTTGCGGAGCTTTGCGACGGTTTCTTCGCTCGCTTCGATCAGCGCCTCGGCCTTAGGCGCCGTTTTGAGAACAAGCAAATGCCGGAAGATCTCAAAGAGACCTTTGGCGAACTGACCGAGATCACCGCCTTCTTCATAAAGTTTTTTCACGTGATGAAAAACCCCGGCTCCGTCCTTCGTGCGGATCGCGGAAAGAACATCCAGATACGCGTCGTCGGAAGCGAGCCCGAGAAGCGTTAGGACATCTTCTTCCTTGATCTTCCCGTCGGAAAAACTCGCAAGCTGATCCAGAAGGCTTTCCGCGTCACGAAGCGCCCCCTCGCTCGCCCGCGCGACATGGAACAGGGCGTTCTTATCGCATTTAAGTTTTTCTTTCTGGATGATCTTCTCGAGTTTTTCTACGACCTCCGGCACCGGGATCCGTTTGAACTGAAAACGCTGGCACCGCGAAAGGATCGTGAGCGGGACCTTGTGGGATTCGGTGGTCGCAAAAATAAATTTTACGTGCGGCGGCGGCTCTTCCAAGGTCTTCAGGAGCGCGTTAAACGCCTCGGTCGTGAGCATGTGGACTTCGTCGATAATGTAGATCTTGAAATGGCCGGCCGAAGGCTTGTATTTGACGGTTTCGCGAAGGTTACGGATCTCTTCGATGCCGCGGTTCGAGGCACCATCGATCTCAAGAACGTCCATCGAACTTCCCTGTTCGATCTCTTTGCAGGCCGGACATTTGCCGCAGGGCTTTTCGGTCGGGCCTTCCTTGCAGTTGAGCGCCTTGGCGAGAATACGGGCGGTCGAGGTTTTCCCCACGCCGCGGGGCCCCGAAAAAAGAAAGCTCTGCGGGACGCGCTCCTGCCGGATGGCGTTGCGGAGGGTGGTAGTGATGGTTTCCTGCCCGACGATCTCTTCAAAGATCTGGGGTCTGAATTTACGCGCGAAGATCAAATAATCCATGTGATTTTTCGTATTCCTGTCAGGGTTTTATCCGGAAAGTGTGTCTATGATGCGGGAAAAGAAGGGTGATTTCAAGCAGTACTTGCGGGCCCTCCCAAGATAAAAAGCTCACTTGGTAAAACGAAGCGACCTTAAGAAATTCTCGAAAAGAATCCTGTTTTTTCGGTATTGTTCCAGCGTCCCGACAAAGTGGATCTGATAAAGCAGATCTCCCCGGGAGATCAGGATCACCTCTTCTCTCATCGCGACCGACGGCGCCTCCGGAACGCTTACGGGCAAGCTGATAACAAAATCAAAAGCAACGCGCCGCGCAGCCTGCCCGGCAACCTGCGCCGGTCCCTTTGAAACGATTTTGAACTGAGCGAGTGATTTATTTCTTTCAAGGAGCCCTTCCGCCTCGTTTTCCAAAGCGATCGCTCCCGTTTTCTTCTTTCCGATAACGGCGAAGCTCACGCTGAATTGGAAATTTTGATCTCTCGGTCCGATCATCTGGGCCACCCCTTCTTCGGAAGCCCTGGACCGGGAAACGGAAATTTTCCAACCTTCGGGATAAGCGAAAGTGAGATTCAAAAACGGAGGCATCCCGCTAAAAAGAGAAGTCCGCTCTCTCATCATCGGCGCCTGCGGCGTCGGGGCCTCTTCCTTTCCCGAAAAAACAAAGAGAACCGCTGCCACCGCCAAAAGCACAAGAAGAAGAATTTTCCGCTTCATCGCATCTCTCCAATCCTGATAGTCAGATCAATATTCGGGCAGATCCGTATACATACCCCGGAGATAAATCTTGCCTTCCGCCTCACTGTCTAAAGGCTTGCCGGTCGTGATATCCAAGAACTTAGGCATGATCGAATCCCACCGGCTGACACTGGGCATACTATGCTGGTTTTTCAGATGATAGTAAACCTGTAGATCCGTTGAAAATGCCGCGTACTCTTGATCGATCGAATTATCGCTACGAACCCCGCCCGGAGGGTCCGGCGGTATTCCGTACTGCGGGAAGCCGGGGATTCCGTTCAAATACTTATTATAATCGTCGCGCCAGATCGCGTGCATCTCTTCGTGCGCCAAAACCACGGCGCTTTGCTGCGCATTATTCAAAAGATCGAGTCCCAATACCAGGGTATCGGTGTTCGGATCAAAGTAGGCCTCAGTGCAAAGCGTTCTTCCGCTCACGGTCGAGCAACTGGTTCTTCCGTACAGAATCGGATAATCTGTCGCATCGATCCAATCGGCGATCTGCTTCCCGCTGGTAATACCATCGACGCCGATGATCGCGGTTTCGGATGCTGCAAGACCGCTTTTAGCTCCCCCAATCGCCAAAGCCGCCGCTGACGTGGCGCTGGCTGCCCCACAAACCGGCGGAGCGGAAAGTTCTGACTGCTCGTTAGTAGTTTGGTTATAGCTAGCGACCTGATAGCAATAATCCATACCGTTCACCGTTTCATCCGACCATCCTTCGTTCGGCGTGCCGGTAAGTACCGCAAAGTCGCCGATCACACCATTAATTCTGGAGGCGCGATAAACGACTGCCGAGCTTCCGGTCGTTCCAGGATCCCATCCGATGTGAAGCCAGCCATCGTTGGCGGTCACCGTCACATTGGTCGGGAAAGGCATCAGGAGATTGGTCGCGGGAAGTGTCACAATAGGGATGGAGGTCCCGCCCACGCTTCCGTGGGTTGTCCCATAACCAACCACCTGCGAACTTCCTCCCCCGCTGCCGTTCGAACCTCCGCCGGAGGAGCCGCCCAAAGTTCCTCCGGAACCCCCGGAAGAACCGTCCGAAGAATTTGAGCCGTCTCCGGAACGATTACCGCTCCCGGAACTTGAGGCGACGAAATCGATCAACCCATCCTTGTCGATCTTGATCTCGTCCAGCCAGTTCGCGAGAGGACCGACCGGCGTCGCGATCCCGAGAAAATTCTCTTCAGAGGCTTCGATGATTTTGTAATCATAAAAATTTCCCGTCACAGAAAGACCCAGCACGGACTGGATGGAAAGAGCATCGGCCGCTGCCACAAATTTTCCGGAAAGGTTCTGAAGAAGGAGTTCGGCGGAACGGATCGCCCCGAGATTGTGAATCGCCTCGGCCTTCTGCGCTTTTTTAACCTGGCCAACCACTTTCGGCACGATTAAAACGGCGAGAACCGAGATGATAATAATGGCGAGGAAAACCTCGACCAGCGTAAAACCTTTTTCGCTAAGGTTTCTGTTTGCCCGCATCTGAATTTCCCTTCATGGCGTCTTCCAGCAGCTTTTTGTTCTGAGCGGCTTCTTTCAAGGAAGGATTCAGCTCGAGCGCCCGATTCCATTCCTTGAGAGCATTATCGGCATCATTCATCATGGCATAAGCCAACCCGAGATTCGCGTGGCCGTTGGCATAACGGTCGTCCTTACCGACCAATTTCCGGTAAATCTCAAGCGCTTTTTGAGGTTCGTTCATCTTCAAATAAAGAAGCCCCCAACGATCCATCAAAATCAAATTGCCGGGATCCCGAGCCGCCGCATTCCGGTAATAATCTTCCGCTTTATCAAAAGTCTTGCTCAGAATATAAACTTGCGTGAGACCGTATCCGGCAATCGCATTCCCCGGATCCGCCGAAAGAACCTGCCGGAACTGTCCTTCGGCTTTCCCGTAGTCGTTCATGTCAAGATAGAGGAACCCGAGCCCGGTCAAAGCCCCCTTGTCATTAGGCTGGATCTTCAGGAACCGCCGGTAGTCCGCTTCGGCCTCGGCAAACCTGTTTTTCCTTTTATAAATTTCCGCCCTGACCAGATAGGCCCGGGGCGGGAAGACGTCCTTTTTAAACACTTCGTCCGTGAGGGGCTCCGCTCTTTCGACCTCACCGAGAAAAAGATAGCAGATCGCCGCATTCAGGGAATTCACCACATCGTTACCCCTTCCCATTTCTTCGTAAAGTCCAGCGGCTTTTCTCATTGCACCGAGATTAAAATAACAATACGCCAAGCCTTTTTTGATCTTCCGGTCCTGCGGTCTTAAAAGGAGGGCCTTTTCGTAATAACCCTCGGCCTGCGCGAAACGTCGTGTAACTTCATAGAATCGCGCAACGTTTAAAAGGGCGTCCGGGTCCCCCGGCTTCGTTTCAAGCGCCTTCAGAAAATTGGCCTCGGCTTTTTGGGCTTCGCCCGCGGAGGCGTAAGCGCTCCCGAGATTGGCATAAATGACCGCGTTCATCGCCGAGGGACCGCGCGCCTGCTCGAACGAGTCCGCGGCTTCCCTGAATTTTCCCTCCTTGTACAACTCCACGCCCTTGGCGAAATAGACCTCTTTGCCGCGGACTTCGACGAGCTGCTCTTTCGTGCCGCGCCAGATGGTCTGGATGTCCTTTTTGGGGATCTTGACCTTCCCGCCCGGCGCCTCAACGACCACGAACTCCTCGGTCTCTTTGAGGATCTTCGTTTCGATGGCGTTCCCGTTCTTCAGCTGGACAATCTCGGCAGATAAAGCCCGGGGGAATAGACAAGAAGCAAGGGAGAGGAAAAACAAAACGATCAGCCAGGATCTTCGCATGCGCTTCGATTCCTTACTGTTTATGGCTTTAAAGGACTGAGAACTTAAAAGACCTTTGACTTCCCGATCCTAGGAAATGCAGTGCAGGCGGTTTTCTTCGACCCGGTAATACAACGGCGCGACCTTGATCTTGGGGCATCGCTTGCTCAACCGGTTCGCCTCGGTAGGCCACCCGCGCTTTCAAACATAACGTCTGTTATGTTTGAAACCAAGCGCTCCCTTCGAATCCTTCCTCGAAGCCTGCGGCGTCTGCCGACGAGGTCTACCTTGAACCTCGACAGCAACGTCGTTTTGCACAAGCAAAACGGAGAGGATAGGATTCGAACCTATGAACCCCTTGCGAGGTTAACGGTTTTCGAGACCGCCGCATTCGACCACTCTGCCACCTCTCCCAAAATCAAAAACATTCGCCAGAATCAAAGAGCGGTTTTTCCCGCCACAAAGAGGCGGGACCCCGCCGTTTCACAGGCGGTGGCGAGACCGCCGCATTCGACCACTCTGCCACCTCTCCATCAAAAATCTATTGGTAAGGTGTGCTGTCCTGGCCACCTTCGATCCTTCATCATGGCCAGGGCTGCCACCTCTTCATAAATCAGTCCGACGCACAACGGGCAACACCAGTTACTCCAGGAATCGCTGCGCGTTGAGCGGGATAAAGTGTATTGTTTTCTCAGTAATTGGTCAAGGCAAGAGGAAGCTAATCCCGCTCCGTACAAACCCGGTTTTTCCCCGTCTGTTTGGCCTTGTAAAGGGCTGCGTCGGCGCGGTGCACCATCGGATCCGGAACACTCTCTCCCCCGTGCAGCATCGCAACACCAAGGCTGATCCTGACCGGGATCGTCTTGCCGTCCCACTCAAACCGCGTCGTTTCAACTTTTTGCCGGATCCGTTCCGCGACGCCGTTGGCGGCCTCCCGCAAATTCGCTTTCCGGAGCATCACAATGAACTCTTCGCCGCCGTAGCGTGCCGCAAAATCGATCTCGCGAAAAGGCCGGCGCTTACGGATAAAAGACAAAATGATCGCCGCGACCTTTTTGAGGACCATGTCCCCCGCCGGATGGCCGTAGGTATCGTTGATCTTCTTGAAATCGTCGATGTCGAACAGGATGATCGAGAGAGATTCTCTGCGGACAAGCGCTTCCCGAACGATCTGGTTCATGATCAACCGGAAATGCCGGATCACATACAGCTCGGTCAATCCGTCCCGCGTGGCCAGATGGAACAGGTGGGATTTTTCGCGCGTCGCCGTAAATTGGACGTACACGGCCGAAAAAATGAAAAGGATGAGGATCAGAAAAAGCGGGTAAACCGAAAAGAACCACCAGTGCGCCTTCAAAAAAACGAGAAAGCAAAAACCGAACCAACTCAATCCGAGCAAAAGACCCGCAAGAAGCGAAAGAGAACTTCGTAGGGCCATGAACAGGGACGCCGCAACGATCCCGATCGCGATCAGGCAAAGAAGATTCGCCCAGAACGGCGCGGGCCGGATCCAGTTATGGGTCAACACGCTGTTCAAGACGTGCGCGTAGGTTCCCAGAAATGGGTACGCGATCTCAAGCGGGGTCGTATTGGACTCGGAACCTTCGCGCGTGGTCACGCCCACCAGGCAGATCTTCCCGGCGATCTCGTCGGGCGAGATCACGGGATTCAGTCCCTTCTGGACCGCGTAAAAGCTGTGCACCAGATCCGCGTAGTTATAATAAATGAACCCCTCATCCCAACGGCTCGTCCAGGGAATGATCACTTTCCCCTGATCATCCATAAAGCGTTTCCATTCCAACGATGAAGGAACGGACCTTTTTAAAAAATCGTACCCGACGGGAATCGACAGGAACGGATAGGTTTCTCCTTCCTGGCTCCAGAAGGGATCGAATCGCCGGAGGACCCCGTCCGGGTCCGGAGCCACGTGCCGGTGCCCGACGCCTTTCGCGCTCTTCACGAACTCCGGGAGAGGGCGGATCCAATGCATTTTGCCCTCGTCTTTGTCGAGAACAACCGGCATTCCGTGGATCCAGAATTTCCTTTCTTTTTGAGGCTTCAGGTCGACGGGCAAATAAACGGGCGTCGGGATCTTTCGCAACACCTGCGCAAGATCCTGATCGTCTTTGGGTTCGGCCCTTGTTGAAAGATCGATGTCAAAAAGAACAGCGGCCGCGCCCCATTCGCTCAGCAAACGGGCCATCACCGCATGATACCGCCGCGGCCACGGCCACGACCCGATCTCTCGCAGGGTCTGTTCTGAGATCTTGATCAGGACGATCGAGGGATCAATGCGGTGGGTGCTCTCGCTTCGCAAGAACCCGTCGAGCACCAGGTTCTCGAACCGGTCCAGGTGTTTGCCCCAGCAAAGAAGCGTGAAGATCCCGATGATGAGCAAGTACACCCCGACGCGCATCCAGTCCCGGTACTGGCGGGACCGCGTGCGCGTGAAAAGCTTCTCGGTAGTTTCTCCCGCGTCGATCAGTTTTTCTTGCTCATCCCGTTCATTCATAATTTTATTTTCCGATGCAGAACTCCGAAAAGATAACATCTAAAACATCTTCGGAATAGACCTCGCCGGTCAATTCTTTCAAAGCGTCCAGAACCGACCTCAGCTCAAGCGACAGGATCTCGAACGATCCTTGGGCGCGCAAAACGGCTTCCGCCCTTTTCAAGGCCTCGAGCGAAACCTCCAAAGCGACCCTATGCCTCAGCCGGGTGATCTGTTCCCCGTCCTCGGAAGTCTCCTGTTCAAGCAAGGCGGCGATCCTCTGCTCAAGCTCTTTGAATCCTTCACGGGTCCTGGCCGAAATCCGAATCCAGTCGTGGGAACGGGTCAGTTGACGAAGGTCTTCTTCCCCTATGTTCATCGGAAGGTCTGACTTATTCATGAGCACGATCACGTTCTTTTTTTGCGGGATCTTTTCGAACACATGCCGGTCCGAATCTTCCAACGGAGCGGAACCCTCCACCACATAAAGAACCACCTGGCTCTCCCGAAGCGCCTGAAGCGTGCGGTCCATCCCGAGCCGGTCAAGCGGATGCCCGGGCCCGGCCACAAGCCCCGCGGTATCCCGCAAACGGATGTAAAAGCCGCGGATCTCAAGCGGCTCTTCGAGATGATCGCGCGTAGTGTGCGGCAGATCGGAAACGAGGGCGCGGTCGCGTTCAAGCAATGCGTTAAAAAGTGAGGATTTCCCAACATTGGGTTTTCCGGCGATCGTCACAAGAACGCCTTCGCGGGCTCTCTGGTTCCGGTCAAATCCCGACACCAGGGCCCGGATCTTAGTTTGGATCACCGCCAGTTGTTCCTGCATGGCATCTGACGCGGCCGCATCAAGGCTCTCTTCCGGAAAATCAATACAGGCTTCTGTGTGGGCCAAGATTTTAAGCAGCGATTCTTTCAAGCCCTGGAATGTCCGCGAAAGAGATCCCGAGAGCTGCCGGGCCGCGATATCAAGCGCCCGTGTGCTTTTGGCATGGATCAGGTCAAGAACGGCCTCGGCCTGCGTAAGATCTAATTTACCGTTCAAAAAAGCCCGCCGCGTGAATTCTCCGGGCTCCGCGTGCCGGGCCCCTTTTTCGAGAAGAAGGTTCAGGATGCGTTTCGTCACCGCAAGCCCGCCGTGGCAGCTGATCTCGAGAACGTCCTGGCCGGTATAAGAATGAGGCGTGCGAAAAATGCTCACGAGCACCTGGTCCACGGGACAGCCCGCAAGATCCAGGAATTTTCCCCAGTGGATGGTGTTCGGTGGAAAGGCGTCGAGTTCTTTCGCTTCGGAAGATCTGAAAAATGGGCGGACCATCTCGAATGCGCCGGGACCGCTCACGCGGATCACGGAGATCCCGCCCTCTCCGATGGGAGTAGCAATGGCTGCGATCGTATCGTCTGATTCAAGTTTTGGCATATAAAAATCGCGGAACGGTCAACGTTCAACGGACAACGATGGATTTTAACGTTGCGCTTTGCGCATTGTGCGTTGTCCTGTTTTAAGAAGTTTCCTCATTTCACCCACCAGATAAAAAGAACCCGTGATCACGACGCGGGCTCCGGGTTGCGAAACCTTCCGCACCAGCGCAAACGCCTCGCGAACATTCTGGGACGTCAGCATGGATTTGAAAAGACCTTTTGCTTCCTGAACCAGCATCCCCGATGTTTTGGCCCTCGGGCTCCCGATCCCCGTCAAGATCACCCGGCTGAAGTAACGCGACAGGATTTCAAGCATCCTTCGGCTGTCTTTATCATTCATGGCGCCGAACACAAGCCATGAGAAACGGGGTTTGACCCCCGCGACTCGCAAAGACCTGACCAGCGCCGCCATCGAAATGGGATTATGCGCGCCATCAAGGAGGAATATTCGTCCGCTCTTGCAAAAAGTTTCCATCCGGCCCATCCAATTCCGCGCGAGCAGTCCTTCCCTCGAACGTTCTTTCGTTATGGAAAAGCCGAAATGTTCGCGCAAAACATCCGCCGCTTTCATCGCCATACCGGCATTCCATTTCTGGAATTCTCCGGCAAGCCCCAGCGGCATTCCCCTCAAGGGTTTCGCCCGCCAAAGATGTCCCCTGTTTTTTCGGACCGCCGTGCGGATAACGGAGAGCGCTTCCGAGGATTGTCTCCCGGTCACAACCTGTCCGTGGGACTTAATGATCGCGGCTTTTTCACCGGCGATCTTCCAGACGGTATGGCCGAGAAAGGCCATGTGATCGAGATGGATCGGCGTCAGAAGTACGAGCGGCGCCTTGAGCACATTCGTCGCATCAAGCCTCCCTCCGAGCCCAATCTCAAAAACACCCACGCGGATCCCCGCCTTCGCAAAAATCAGGATCGCGAGAAATGTGGTGATCTCAAAATAGGTCAGAACGCCGAGCCTTCGCGGAAGCGGGCTTCTCCGAAGAAGCTCCCGGATCCCGGAAAGGCCTTCGGCCCATAACGCTTTCGACGCCATGGCGCCCTGTAGACGGATCCGCTCGCGGGGATCCTCGACATGCGGAGAATGATAGTAACCGGTGCGGATCCCGTTCGCCTTCAAAATGGATTCCAGAAAAAATCCGGTGGAACCTTTACCGGTCGTTCCGGCGACAAGGACTGGGAAGAATTTCTTTTCGGGATGACCGCTCGCCTTCAGCAGGTGTTCCATCCGCCGGAGGTTGAAAAAGGCATTGTCCGGGAGCCGGCTCAGTTTCTCGAGGTTGACGAACGAATCAAGATAGCGGAGAGATTGGGTGTAATTCATCGGAAAGCAGGATGACGGGTGACGGATAACGGATGGCGGAAAAACCGGCTTGTCGTCATCCGCCATCCTCCATCCGGTATCCGATCAGTGACGGAAATGCCGTTCGCCGGTAAAAGCCATCGCGATGCCGGCCGCGTCACAGGCCGCAATGACATCGTTATCGCGGATGGAACCTCCGGGCTGGATGATGGCCTTGACCTTGTGTTTGGCCGCGATCTCGATCGAGTCCGGCATCGGAAAGAACGCGTCGGAACCGACATACGAACCTTCGGCGAGATAACCGGCCTTCTGAAGCGCGATCCCCATGGAATCCACGCGCGACATCTGTCCCGCACCGATCCCGACGGTGCGTTTGCCCTGCGTCAGCACGATCGCGTTCGACTTGACGACCTTCGAACACTGAAACGCAAAGACCAGGTCTTCGATCTCGGCTTCCGAAAGCTTTGTTTTGGTCACAAATTTGATGTTTTTCCTGAATTCAGCCATATGGGTTTTAATCGGACGGTCCTTTTCCTGGACCAGCACGCCGCTCCGGAGGACTCTCACGTCCAGAAGATTTTCCTCCCGGATCTTGTTGATCGTAATAATCCGGAGGTTCTTGCGCGCCTGAAGGGCCTTCAACGCGCCGGCCTTGAACGACGGCGCGACGATCACCTCAAAAAAGTTCAGTTTCTCGAGGATCTTCTCCGCGGTCTTGCGGTCACAATCGCGGTTGATCCCCACGATGCCGCCGAAGGCCGATAAAGAATCGCCGTCGATCGCCATCTCGACCGCAGTAACAATGTCCGGGTCCTGCGCGATCCCGCACGGGTTGTTGTGTTTGATCACACACGCCGCAGGCGCGCTGAATTCCGCAAGGATGTCGAGCGTGGCTTCGACATCGAGAAGATTATTAAAAGAAAGCTCCTTGCCGTGAAGCTGCGTCCAAGGTGCTTCCGACTGGGAAAGCGGCAGATAGAACGCCGCCTTTTGATGCGGGTTCTCGCCGTAACGGAGGTCCTGCCCCTTTTTAAAATGGAGCGCGAGCTGCTTCGGAAGGCCTTCCTCCTTATGTTTGCGGCGTTTGCCCATGTACTGGCTGATCACGGCATCATACGCGGCCGTTCGCTCAAAAACCTTGCAGGTTAGATCGAACCGCGTTTCGTCGGACACCGCGCCTTTGTATTCTTCCAGCTCCCGAGTCACACGCTCATAATCATTCACGTCCGTGATCACGGTGACAGACTGGAAATTCTTCGCCGCGGAACGGAGCATCGAAGGACCCCCGATATCGACGAACTCGATCGCCTCTTCGAGCTCCAGATCGCCCTTACTCGTCGCGGATTCGAACGGATAAAGATTCACGACCACGAGGTCGATCGGCAGGATCCCATGCTTCTTGACCTGTTCGCGGTGGCTTTTCTTCGCGCGCAAGTACAGAAGACCGCCGTGGATCCTGGGATGGAGGGTTTTGACCCGTCCGTCGAGCATTTCGGGGAATCCGGTAAATTCGTCCACCGCTTTCGCGGGGACATGCGCTTCTTTCAGAGCCTTGAGCGTGCCGCCGGTCGAAAGGATCTCAACCCCGAATTTATGCAATGTTTTCGCGAAAGGAATGAGGCCGGTTTTATCGGAGACGCTGATGAGGGCGCGACGAATGCGTTGGCGTGACATCTTCTTGGATCCTCCTAGTTAGCAAACGGTGAAGTTTCAGGGTTACCGGCCCGGGGACCTTGTTGCCGATCATCCGGCCGTCAAGCTCTCGTACGGGAAGGACCTCCCAGGAAGTATTGCAAAGGAAAGCTTCATCCGCGTTGAAAAAATCATGCCGGGTCAAAGGCGTTTCGCGGACCCGGACCCCGAGTTCGCGAGCGCATTTTATCACAAAGCGCCGGGTCACTCCATTCAAGATTAGGTGCTCCGGCGGCGTCAACAGCACTGCTTCCTCCCCCCTCGGAGCACGGGTTCCCGAAGCTTCGGAGCCCCAGTCTCCGAAGCGGTATTTCACGAGGAAAAAGTTGCCGGTCCGGGTCTCGGCAAGATAATTCCCCCGATCCAAAAAGAGCCATTCGAAGATCCCTTCCGGATGCGGCTCCGTGCTCGCCAGAATCGCCTGATGATAGACCGAGGCCTTGACCTGATAAGGAAAAGCGTTTGCACTTCCCCGCGGGAACGACGACGTCTTCAAAGTGACACCCTTTTCATAAAAGTCCGGAGAGATCTTACGCGAACCGATTATGACGAAAATTTTTCCGCCGCAAAACGTCAGCCTGACCGAAGTGTCTTCTTCGCCGGAAGTTCTGAGCGCTGACTCCGCTTCCCTGCGCAAACTCCGTCGTTCCGGAAAGGGCCGGCAGCCTACGGTCTTCGCCGACTCCTCAAGGCGGTCGAGATGATCTTCCAGCCGAAAGATCTTTCCTCCGTAGGCGCGCATACTTTCAAACACTCCCCCGTCCTCCTCCCGCAGCAACGAAAAGGCCTGCCGGTCTGAAACTTCCCGTCCGTTGGAATAGACCCGGTACTTCATGACATCCTGTGGATGATCTTTTTTCCGAGACGCTGGAACGGCTGCTCGATCCACCGGTAGGTCAGTGCGGAAATAGCAAGCGTTCCCACAAGCCCCACCAGAAAGATCATAAAAAAGTACAGGTTGGGGTGAAACGACGGATTGAACTTCTTCGCAAAACCGAACCAGAACCGGGTGAAACGGTCCAGGACAAAAAAATGACAGAGGTACGCACTAAAACTCACCTTCCCGACAAACCGGGTGAACCGGTTCACGAAGAAGGAAAACGGCCGCAAGGCAAGCGCCCAGGCCAGGAACAGGAACCCCGCACCGTGGATGATGTGCGGCGGGATGACATCCCATTTCAGCTTGAAAAAACTTTCCATCAATAAACAATAAGCGCACAAGACAAGCAACACCCCCGCCGAGACAAGATCCTTTTGTCGCGAACCCTCCGTCGCTGGCGCAGCCCCCTCAAAACGGTCCCGGAGCAAATGAAACAGAATGAAACCAAAGCCAAAAACAGGGAGCTGGTTGGGGAGCCAAAAATAGAGAAATTGACCCGCGATAAGGGGGTCTTTCGAAGGCGAAATCCATTGCTCGCCCAAAAAATTCGCCCCGAGCCGAAAAACCATCAAAAGGGCCAAGAGCAGCATGGATTTTTTGAGGCTCGAAACATACTTAAAGAAGAACGGGAGCAGGAGATAGAAATTCATCTCCACAGCAATGCTCCAGCCCCCCGGAACGACATTGTTGATGGTGTCGGGATTCCAGCCGTTCACGAACAGACAGGTCGATAAAACCCGCCAGAACGTGATCTCGTACGGAGGGGCGTACAGCTGCTTGAACCCGGTGATCGCGATGTAAAAAAAGGCGGCCGCCCAAAACATCGGCGCGATCCTGAAAAAACGCCGGATAAAAAAGGCCCGGACGTGACCGTCGCCTTTCTCTTTCCGGACATGGAAGGAATAAAAAAGCGTGAAGGCGGACACCACAAAAAAAAGCTGCACCCCGAACCGTACTGCCTGAGTCCACTCCGAAACGGCATTGGCGAACGGAATGCGTTGATCGGTGTGAACGAGAAGGACCAGCAGAAACGCCCAGCCGCGCAAGGCATCGATGAAGTCGAACTGCCGGAACTCTCTCAGCGCTTTTTCGTCATTACTCATAATGTTGCTCTTCCGAGGCCGCCTTCAGCGCTTTCATCAACGCTTTCGCTTTGTGCAGCGTCTCTTCGTATTCTTTTTCCGGATCGGAATCATGGACGATCCCGGCTCCGACCTGCAGATGCCCGCGATCTTTCCGGAGAATCATCGTCCGGATCACGATATTGAGATCCATGTCCCCGCACAGATCGATATAACCGAGCGACCCGGTATAGATCCCGCGCCGCACAGGCTCAAGCGCGTCGATGATCTCCATGCACCGGATCTTCGGGCACCCGGTGATGGTCCCGCCGGGGAAGATCGCCCGGACAAGATCAAAGGCGTCTTTCCCTTTTTTCAGCCGGCCGGTGATCTTCGAGACAATATGGACGACATGGGAATATTTCTCAAGCGTCATGAATTCCCGGACCTTCACCGAGCGGTAATCGCACACGCGGCCGAGATCGTTCCTCTCGAGATCCACGAGCATCAAATGCTCTGCCCGCTCTTTGGGATTCCTCAAAAGCTTTTGACGCCATACCGCGGGGCGGTTCCTCTCCCCGCCCGAAGGACAAGTCCCGGCGATCGGACGCGTTTCACAGATGCGTCCCGTTTTACGGATCAGCCTTTCCGGAGAACTGCTGATGATCTCGAGGTCCCCCACCCGGAAGAAACAGGAAAAAGGCGACGGATTGATCGCCCTGAGTTTTCCGTAAAGCGCGGCCGGAGATCCGGAAAATCCGAACCGGAACCGCTGCGAAAGGTTCGCCTGATAAATATCTCCCGCCGCGATGTAGTCCTTGGCTTTTTCCACCATCGCCTTGAACCGCCGCTTCGGCATCTCCGGCACGATCTCCTTCAAATGGAAAGGTTGCGATTTTACCGGCAGAGTCTCGAAGAATTTTTTTAATTTTTCGCAGCGTTCCCTGCACGTCTTGGCATTTTTAAAAACGTTCCGGCGGGAGGCACGCTGCGCGTCATACGCTACGAGGTAATAAACACGCCGGTGATGGTCATAAACGATCACCTCCCTGAAAAGGCCAAGGTGAAGCCGCGGAATCCCCAGTTCTTTTTTGGGACGGAAACCGATTTTGTCGCAAAGCTCCGCAAGCTCATAGCCGAAGTAACCGACAAACCCTCCGGTAAAGAACGGGTACTCCTTCCCGGACGAGCTGCGGTAACGCCGGAATATCTTTTTAAGCGCGGCGAACGACTCCGCTGCCGGATATGTTTCGCGGGATTCCCCCGCAACGCGAAGCGAGGTTCCCTCTAACCGGACCTCGAGAACAGGGTCCATCCCGATGTAGGAATAAATCTGATCCGGCGGAGCGTATTGAGGAGAGTCGAGAAAAAAACAGGTTTTCGACGTTGCGTAAACCGCGCGAAAAACTTCCCACGGGGTTTTGGAAGATCGGAACTGTTCAACGTGAAGCGGCATAGGATGCAGCCCAAAGTAAAAAGACACAGGGGACAGGCAGTCAATGAATGCCTGTCCCCTGTCTGTTTTTATTAGTCTTTATGCGAATAAAAGACGAGGCCGCTTGCGAGCTTGGGATAGAAATACGTCGACTTTTGCGGCATGCGCTCGTTCACCGCGCCCATTTTCTCGAGCATCCCCACTTCGGGGGCCTGGAGAAAGAACGCGGCTTGGGCATTCTGCTTTTTCATAACATCCATCGTCCCGTCAACCGTATGATCGAAACGGAGAACGGATTCCCATTTTGTCTCGGGAAGATCGAGAAGCTTCGCGAAGATCAAGTGCCCGAGCATGTTCACGTTCAGATCGAACCAGACCTCCGGCTTTTCCTGTGCGACCTTCTGCCGGGCCTGGGCTTTGTCGAGAAGCTTGAGGAGGAACGTCCCGCCGCTTTTCAGCGTCAGACCGAACGTCATCGGCTCCGTAGCTCTGGAAAGGACCATCGCTTCAATATCTCGAAGAGTGGCTTTTTCGACCTTAAAAAATCCTTCGAGCCGCTTGAGGATCTCCGCATCGCTCATTCCGACGTCCAGAAGAATGCGGTGCGTAGGAAGCACGATAAATCCCGGGTCCTGAAAACTTACAAGCGCCATGTACCCGTAATCGGAAGGATAGGCTCCCGGAGGAGCGGCCAGCAATTCCTGCCGCTTGAGACGCGAATACTCGAGGTTCGTTTCGTAGCGATGGTGCCCATCGGCAATATAGACCTTTTTGGATTTCAAGCCTTCGTGGATCTTCGCGATGACACCGGCATCGCGGATCACAAGCAGACTGTGCTTGATCCCGTCATCGTCCGTAGCTGCAAAAACCGGAACGGAGGTCTTGGGATCGACAAGCAGTTTGTGGATCGCTAAATTTTCGTCCTTGTAGAGCCCGAATACCGGAGAAAAGTTGGTCTGGGTCGTCTTCAGGACCTTCATCCGGTCCACTTTGGGACCGCTCAACGTCTTTTCGTGAGGGACGATGATGCCTTTTTCAAAAGGTTCGAGTTTAACGCGGCCTAAAAGCGCCATGCGCCGCTTGGCGATCCCGGTAAGGGGATCCTTGAAATCCTGCGTATAAACATAAAAAGCAGGCTCTTTTTCTTTCGTGAGAAATCCCTGTTTGCACCATTCATTGAAAAAATCTCGGGCGCGGGTATAGGTGTTCTGTTGTTCGTTATCCGAGGCTTCCTTCTTATTCAGGACGAGCCGGACGCAATTCTGCGGGGAACGTTCGTAAAGCTTCTGCTGCTTTTCGGGAGAAATAACATCGTACGGGGGTGCAAGAACCAGGGAAACATCGATCTTTCGGGGATCGTAATGCCAAGCTTTCAGGGGCTGAAAATCAAGTACGGTATCGGTCGCGCAATGTGTCATAGGGGTGGAATCCTAACATAAGGGTTAAGGTTTGACAATAACATCGGAAAAACAGGCTAACGGATGGTGGAATGGGGATGACGAAAAACCAGTTTTTACGCCATCCGCCCTCCGAAATTCTTCATCCCCCCGTTACTTTACCTTCGCTCCGTCGGCGATCGGGCGATCCGTCGTCACAACGGTCAGCATGGTTTCATTAGATGCGGCCAAAAGCATCCCCTGGGACTCGACGCCACGGATCACCGCCGGATCAAGGTTGTCGACGATTACGATCTTTTTTCCCTTCAGCTGATCTTCGGTATAATGCGCCCGAATGCCGGCGACGATCTGCTTACGAACCTCGCCTACCTTGATTCCAAGGACATACAACCGATCCGCATTCGGATGCGGCGCAACAGTCTCGATTTCGGCAATTTTAAGTTCTAATTTCTGAAAATCTTCATAAGAAGCCACGTTTTTCTCCTTTTTCGATTTTATCGGACGTTCAGTTTTAATTTAAAACTTTCCCAGAGAAGATTATTACCGATAGATTGACATTCTAAATCTCGCTAAGTGCCACGAGGGCGGTATTTTAGCATAAAATTTTCTCCGGAAAAGAACTTTAAAAATGGATTATCGGACGTATGAACCGTAAGCATTTACAGTTAAAACGCTTAGAAACGCCTTGTTTTGCTTGATTTCAAGAGGCTGAGTGCTTATCATAGGCGCCTACTTAGAAAATCCCATCGCATTCATTCAAATCCAACAGGGAGGAATCAATGGGCAAGATCAAGATCGCCATCGTCGGAACCGGCAATTGCGCAGCGTCGCTCGTGCAAGGGATCGAATATTACCGGGCTTTGGCTAACGAAAAACTACCCAAAAACAAGCCGGTCGATCTCATGGGACTGATGAACTACAACATGGGCGGCTATTTTCCCCATGATATCGAAGTTGTCGCGGCCTTCGACATCGACAAGCGGAAGGTTGGCGAGCGTCTCGATGTCGCTTTGAACGCAAAACCCAATTGCGTGTGGCCCATCGGCAATCCCCTCCCCAAGAGTAAGATCCGTGTCGAGATGGGGAATATCCTCGACGGCTACTCTGAACACATGGCGAATTACGCCGAGAACCGGACGTTCGTACCCGCGAACAAAAAACCCTGCAACGTAGAAAAGGTCCTGAAGGAAAGCGGTGCAGAGGTTCTTCTCAACTATCTCCCCGTCGGCTCGCAAAAAGCCACGGAATTCTATGCCGAGGCCTGTCTGAAAACAGGTGTCAGTCTCATCAACTGCATGCCGGTCTTCATCGTCTCCAATCCGGCATGGGCGAAGCGCTTTGAAGCGAAACGGATCCCCTGCGTCGGCGACGACATCAAGGCCCAGATCGGCGCAACGGTCACACACCGCACGCTCGCGAAGCTGTTCATGGACCGCGGCGTCAAGATCGACCGCACCTACCAGCTGAACACCGGCGGGAATACAGACTTCCTGAACATGCTTAACCGCACGCGCCTGGAATCAAAAAAGATCTCCAAAACCTCCGCGGTCCAGAGCCAACTCGATGTCCCGCTCGATCCGGACAACATCCACATCGGCCCTTCGGACTACGTTCCCTGGCAGAACGACAACAAAGTCTGCTACCTTCGTATCGAAGGCCGCGGGTTCGGCGGCTTCCCGGTGACGGCAGAAATGCGCCTCTCCGTCGAAGATTCTCCGAATAGCGCCGGCTGCTCCATCGACGCCATCCGGGCCTGCAGGATCGCACGCGACCGCAAGATCGGCGGCCCGCTCATTTCCATCTCGGCTTTTACGATGAAACATCCGCCCAAACAAATCGTGGACTACGATGCCAAGGAGCTGGTGCGCAAATTCATCCAGGGCACCTGCCCTCGGTAGGACGTCCCGATGTTGCGCAAGATCCTCTATCCGAAATTTGAATCGGCGATCAACCGTATCGTTGCCTGGCTGACGCAACAAGGGATCTCCCCGAATCAGCTAACGCTGACAGGGGCGGCACTCAATCTCCTCGCCGGCGTGATCTACGCCAAAGGATTTTTCTTCCTCGGCGGATGGATGCTCCTCGTCGCGGGCCTCGGCGACCTTCTGGACGGCCCCCTCGCGCGGGCAACAGGGAAAGCCTCTTCCTTCGGGGCCTTTCTTGATTCGACGGTGGACCGGTACTCCGATTTCTTCGTCTTCGCGGGAATCGCCGCCTGTTTCATCGGCCGTGGCGAGGTCTTCTGGTTCCTTGTATCGCTCGGGATCATCCTGGGAGCGTTCGCGGTGAGTTATTCCAAAGCGCGCGCCGAAAATTTCATCAAGGATTGCGGGGTCGGCGTTTTCGGCCGCGGCGAACGGGTGATCCTCTTGGGTCTCGCATCGATCTTCACGCCGCTCCTCAAACTTGCTTTGTTGGTCCTTCTCGTCGGCACCCATATCACCGCCGTCCAGCGGATCCTCCACACCAAGAAAACGCTCACCGGCAAATCTTCCGCGAAGGGCTAAGATGGACCGTTTGGCCCGATCCTTCTTTCTTTTCTTAACGGTTATTCTCTGTTCTTTTTCCGTTACTCCACAGATCCTTTCCGCCGGACCGGCCCCCCAGGCCGAGCTCGAGAGCGTTCTCCAAAAGATCGAGAACCGTCATTACCGGTGGGTCGCGATACGCGCGGAGGTGCTCCTCTTTTTCGCTGCTTCGGAAAATTCGAGAGCGATGTGCGGTGGCGAGCTGATCTACCAGCGGCTGGATGAACGGATGTCCCTTTCCTGCGTGGATTCCGAAAAAAACCTCGTATTCGTGTTCCGGACGCTCGACCGGCGATTCGACCTTTATTTCCCGTCCCAGAACACGATCTATCACGGTTCCATCTTTGACATGGAGGATTCTCCCGAGATCGAAAGCCATCTAAAACCCCGCGATCTTTACCGCGCCCTTAAACCGATGGCCGTAAACCCTAAAGAAGCCGGGGTCGAACGAACAAATTCCGTGATCACGAGCCTGGACGTCTACGGAAAAAAAAGAGACGGCAAATACCTGAAACGAAAACTTTATCTGACGCCCGAGGGCGATGTCCGCGGCGAACTTTTTTTCAATTCTGACGGAAAGCCCGTCACCGAGATCCAGCGTTACGATTTCCGGGAGATCCCGGCAGACGTCGGCACGTTCCATTCGGTCATTTTTCCGAAAAAGATCACCGTCATCTCGCCCGAAACAAAGAAAGGAAGCGCGATCTTTTTCGCGCGGGTGCAGCCGCTTGATTCTATCGACCCGCTGGAGTTCCTTTTACGAGTCCCGGAAGGGACAAAAGAAGTCTTTCTCGACGAAAAGGATCCGAAGCTCGCCTTCCGGCAAATGGAACTTGATCGGCGCTCGGCGCGGTCCTCGGAAGTAGGACCGGTAGAAAAGATCGCGCCGGAAGCCGTTCCCGTCCCGGAAAAACCCGCTCAAGAAATCGCCCCGGAACCTTCTCCGGAGCCTGCCGCAGAAAATCCGGAGACTTCTGCGGACGCTGACATTGCGATCAGCGAAGAACTTTCCGCCCCGGTCCCTCCGTCTGAACCGGAATTTACGGCAAAGACACCTCCGGAACAAGACTCCCCACCTGCCACTCCGTCCGACAGCGCTCCACTCCCTGCCAAAACATAACCGTCCGGCATTTGATCGCCGATCAAAAATTTGGGACAAATAAAGATCTTCTTTTTTTGGAATTCGGATCTGGAAGGCGGGCTCCGGCCCGGAAGAAAGTCCTGCCGGAAAAAATTATTTTGCTTTTTCCTTCGCGGATTTTCCGGGAAGCGTGCGGCGCTCGTGACGGGGGCTGTGGAGAGTCCGGTAGTAAGTGATCTCCGGTTCCCCGAGCTCCCAGGAAAAGTAAACCGTTTCCCCGTCATGCTCTCCGAGAAATTCCACCTGCCCCTTTTCGATATTACGGAGAATGGAGCCTGAGGCGAAAATGGCTTCTACGTCCTTGGCGAGTTCCTCGATCGCGTCTTCCAGAGCATGGATGCCCATCTCGAGATCATCCTGCTCCTCGACGAGACCCTTGGAACGTTCGGCAGCGCAGATGAGCTCATGCATAAAGAGCGAATCGTGGGTGCGGCTGTAGGCTTCTTTTTTATTCTGGAGATGACGCAAACGTTTTTCGAGATCGGGCAAAAGGCTGTTGGCTTGATGAAGGCTGAAGACTTTGTGTTTTTTCTTCGTCACAGATGATATCTCCCGCGGAAAAGAATACTCCGCACTTTTCTAAAAATCAAACCCAAATCATCTTATGGAACTTACGCGGTAAAACCTTCGGGGACAACATCCGACCAGATCGCCGGCATGAGACCGCCGCCGGTCGCGACGTTGATCACGCTTTCGTCGCTCAGCCGCACAAACCCGCCCGAATACTTTCCGCCGGAAACGAGCAAGTTAAAGTTATACTTTTTGTAGGCAAAATCCAGCTTCTGGTTCACAACGACCGGAACGGTCAAGATCGGCACGGGGACCTGCTCCTGGATGACCCAATCTTCCTCTTTGAGAGCCCGATCCACGACCGCGTTCCATTCACTGTCAGGGGTCTCGCGACCGACATACACGCGGCGCGCACCATGGCTGCTCCCGTTCGGCTTGAGGACTAACGTCTCTTTTTCGTCCTTCAGGAAATCGATAATAAAAACCTTCCGGTTTCCGTAAAAATCCTCGGCATCGGCCAGACAACGTGTCCAGGGCAAGTGTTGCTGCTTCATCGTATTCTCATTCTCCGTGAAGAACCGGTCGAACTCCGGAGTCGTAAGCAGTGAAAAGATCGACTTGCTCGACGCGAGCCGGGAGCAAAGCGGATTCACCATGCAAACCGCCTTGTCTTTATAGGCCCGCACAAGATCCTGAACTTCATCAAGGCGTTCCACGAGCTCATCAAACGCCGCGCGGCGGTAGATGAGATGGACCCGGAAACCTTTATGATAAAGTTTCCCGCCCTTGTACTGAAGTTCGCGAGGGTCCGCGATCGTCGTCTTATATCCTTTGGATTCAAAATGGCTTTTCATGGGCGTGAATTCGGCGGAGGTTCGCGCGTGGCGCCATTCCACGATCGCGATCTGCGGCGTTTCATACCCGCCGAATTCCTCATAGACCGAAAGAAGCGTCGTCAGAATGCTCTGGACGCGCTCCGTGGAGGCGAGATGATGCTCCTCGGCGAACGGCCAGACCAGTTCTTCCGAAAGGAACGCGGATTCAAGCTGGTCCGTGTACGCGGCGCCGGCCGGAACATCGCTATTGAATTCCAGAAGTTTGAGGCTTTCCCCTTCCAGGAGCGCATCGAAGCGGCTGAAAACGACGTGCTGAGAATACCCCGGATCGATCTTCACAAGTTCTTCGGCCTCGGGAGAAAGACGGAAATGGGAGCGGAGCTGGACCTCCTCGAAATAAAGCCGCGCCGTCGTGTTAAGGATCTGATGGAACGCCGACGAAACGCGTTTGAGGAGATGGTGTTGCTTGGGCGTGACAAAATATCCTTTGTAGAACGCGGGAACGGTGAAACGGCCGAACGCGAACTGGGGGCCCTTGAGTTTTTCGCGGAATTGGAGAATGGCGGGAACAGCCTGACCGGCCTTCCCGGTCAGATACTGGTCGTAGGCGTGATCAAGATTCGCGCTCATGATTGCCTATGATAAACAAAAGGGGACAGGCATTCAATCATTGCCTGTTCCCTTTTTTATTTCCGCTGTTCGGCGGGAATGTAATAGCCTTCCTGGGGACCGACGTATTCGGCAAGGGGCCGGATGAGCCGGTTGTCGAGCTGCTGCTCAATGATATGCCCGCTCCATCCTGCGACACGGCTGGCCGCGAAAACGGTCGTGAAAAAATCCGGCGGAAATCCGAGCACGTAAAGAACGGGGGCCGAGAAAAAGTCCACGTTGCAGGGGATCTTCTTCCGTTCCCACATGACCTTTTCGACGCCGTCGGCGATCTCAAGCCATGTCGTCTTGCCGGCTTTGACGCAAAGGTCGCGGGCGATCGCGCGGAATGCCTCGGCACGCGGGTCGCGGGTCTTGTAGATCCGGTGACCGAAACCCATCACCTTCTTTTTTTCATCCAGCAGCTTGTTCACATACGGGATCGCGTTTCCCGGGGCGCCGATCTCGAGGATCATTTCCATGGCGTACTGGTTCGCCGCGCCGTGCAACTCGCCGGAGAGTGTCCCGACCGCTGAAGTGACGGCCGAATAAAGATTAGAAAGCGTCCCGGTCGTCACGCGCGCCGCAAAAGTCGACGCGTTGAGACCGTGGTCCGCCAAAAGGATCAGGTACGCATCGAGCGCCTTTTCCATCTCGAGCGTGGGTTTCTTGCCTGTCAGCATATAAAGAAAGTTGGCCGCGTGCGAAAGCTCCATGTCGGGCGCCACGGGTTCTTTCCCTTCGCGTAGCCTGTAGAACGCCGCGATGATCGTCGGGAAAACTCCGGTCAGATGATAGGCTTTCCGTTGGGACTCCTCGGGATTTACGATGTGAGCACGCGGATCCAGGGAACCCATGAGCGAACACATCGTACGGAGCGCGCTCATCGGATGCGTCGTGGTCGGGATCAGCCGGAGGATCGCGAGCGCCTTTTCAGAAAGCGGACGCTGGGCCTTCAGGGTATTCTTGAAAACCTCAAGGTCCTGGGGATTGGGAAGTCTCGCGTACCAAAGAAGGAAAGCAACTTCTTCAAAATGGGATTTTTCGACAAGCTCGCCGATCGGAAAACCGCGGTAAAGAAGCCGCCCGTTCGCGCCGTCGACATCGCTCAGGGACGTCTGCGCCGCCACGACGCCTTCAAGGCCTTTGATCAGCTTGGATGCGCTGGAGGGTTCTTTAACTTTTGGTCCCTTTGAATTAGGCATTTCTGGAATTTCCTTCCCGGTCCACGTTGACCTTCCTCATCGCCTGCCACCCTTGGCAGGCCGGCGGCACTGACTCTCATTGATTCTTTAACCGAGGTCAGTACTGCACTGAACCTCCCTTTGACTTCAATGGAGCGTTCAGTGCGGTATTATACTCAAAGCTCCGGGAATGGGAACTAGGAAAGAGTGTAAAACTGAGGGCCACGCCCGCCTGCCGGCGAGGCAGGCACCACGGACATCGGGCCACGATCTGCCTTCTCCGTGGGCCGTGGCCCGTTGATCGTGGACCGGTCTTAGAAATCAAATCTCGCGGTGCCGTAATACGTGTTCGAGATGAACTCGTCCTTGAGCTCCATGTCATAATTCGCCGTCAAGGTCATGTTCCCCTTGTTCAGGAACGCGAGCTCGCCGCCTAACAACAGGCCGCTCTTCGCGGGCTTGGCGCCCTTCGACACGAACGAATTTCCGCCCCCGGCAAAAGACGCCGTCGTCTCCACCTGATCCCCAATATAATCGTACATCCACGCCGCTTTCACCGCCGGCAGGAATGTCCCGACCTTTTTCGACACGAACGGGTACGCGAACTTCGTACCAAGAGCCTGCAGAAGCTCATTGTAACCTTCCCCCTGCACCGTCAGATTGAGTGCCCCCGCGCCATCTTCCTTGTACTTGTTGATGTTCAGATAGCTGTACTGTAACGACGCAAAAGGCGTGACCTCGAGGTCCTTCGTCGCTTTCGTCAGGAACGTATACCCCGATTCAAGCTTCGTGCTGTACTGCTGGCCGTGGTGGTCCGATTTTGCCACGCGCTTCGTCGCGGGTGTCAGCCAGATCTCACGGCGAGAATCATAATTATTCTCCGTAAAACCGAACATGCTGTCCACGTACCACGCGTTATCCCGGCGCTCTCTCACGCCGCCTTTCCCGCCGCGCTGGTTCTCTTGTAACTTGCAAAGGTTCACGGAATCATAGCTCCCGTAAAGCGTCGCCTGCCAACTATTGATGTCATCGCTCGGACTCCCAGGCGTCTTCGCGTTCACGTTCGAGAATCCGTAACCGCCCGCCGCACCCAAACGAATGTGATCGTCCACCAGTTTATCCGCGCCGATCGAGGTGCCGAACACGTTCGCATTAAACCCCTCGATGCCCTTGCGCGTGCCTTGCTGGATGTTGCTCCCCAAGGCCTGATACCAAAATCCCGTACCCTGGAGCATGTCCCCCGTCGAAACACCGCCCTCACCGCCCGTCCGGCCATAACCCAAGCGATTGCTAACGCTCCCTAAAAACTGGTTCGCCGTCTGCTGGCTTGCCTGCATCGTCCCCGAGCTCATGTCCGGCGTCATCGTTTCCAATGCGCTCCCGACATTCCCGGACGATTCTCCGTCCAGCGTGTTCAACACCCCGAGCATATCCCCTGAAGCGCCCGTAATATTATCCAGTACATCGCCCACCGCCCCAGCGTTCCCGTTCCCCGCCGGTGCGTCGCTCGCAAATCCGTTCTCCGCGCGGCTCGCCGTCAGGATCAGGATGTTCCCCGATTTCGTGCCCGTAAACGTGTACTTCGTATCCCCGAGCACGTTGATCGTCGTCGCCGTGTCGTACGTCAGCGCTCCCGTACTCGTCAGCACCGACAGCGTGCCGCCGTTCGGGATATAACCGTTCACCGTAAGATCGATCACGCCGGCCAGATTCCCCGTACCGCCTGCCGTGATCGAACCGTAACTCGACGTCGAATCCGCCGTCAGTTTCAGCGTTCCCGTCTGCGCGTAGTTCCCGCCCACCGCAAGAGCCGTCGTCCCAATATCCAGCGTCGCGCCGTTCGTCACATGCGCCGCAGCTCCCGTCCCGAGCGCACCGGCGTTACTCACCTGCACCGTCCCCGCATTGATCGACGTCGTGCCGGTGTACGTGTTCGCGCCGCTCAAGGTTAGTGTCCCCTCGTCGTTTTTTATGAGTTTACCTGTGCCCGTACCAATCACGCTATTGATCGTGGTATTGCCTGCTCCGCCTACGGTAAGCCAGAAACCAGCGCCTGTTATCGTGCCTGCGTTGCTGAGCGTGAGCGTGCCGGAATCGGACTTTATCCCGGTATCTGCACTGAGCGTCACAAGACCGGTGTAGTTGTTGTCGCCCGATACGTTCTGTAATGCACCCGAATCGCTTATTCCATAGCTGGCAAGCGAGAGGGCGTTGGCATTGGTGGTGATGATACCTCCCTGTAGCTGCAACCCGGCGACGTTACCGCCTGTCACGCTCACGCTGCCGCTGCCCAAAGCACCATTGTTTTGGATATTCAAGACGCCCGCTGATACCGTCGTCCCCCCACTGTAAGTATTTGCGCCGGAAAGTGTCAGCTTACTCCCGCCCGCTTTCACAAAACTGCTCGCCGCCGTGCCGCTGATCACACCGGCGTACGTCGCGTCCGCGCCCTGCGTGACCGTCAGCGCGCCCGCGCCAAGCGCCACCGTGGCGTTGCTGTCGCCCGTCAAAGTACCGATCACCTCGGTCATCCCGTTCACATCCAGCGTGCTCCCCGCGTTCGCGATCGTTACCGCGCCGTCGTTCGCCAACACACCGCTCGCGCCCAACCTCAATGTACCTCCGTTAATGTTTGTGCCGCCGGCATAGGTATTATTCCCCGAGAGAGTAAGCATCCCCGATCCCGTCTTCGTCAAAGCGCCGTTACTGATGGCGCCGGAGATCGCTGTCGCGCCGGAACCGTCCACCGTCAGCGTGTGCGTACCGTTATTCACATTGCCCGCCACGGAAAGCGTGTTACTGCTGCCGTTCAGCCAGGTTTGTGATGCACCCAACACGACATTGCTATTGACCGTCAGAGCGCCCGCGGTCGCCTCAAGATTGATCGCATTGCCGGAACTGTTCAGCGTCAGCGTGTTGCCGCTGATGCTCACGGCATTCGTCCCGGCATTCATCGTCAGACTGTTGATCGTAAAATCCTGACCCAATGTGGTATCAAGATTCGTCGCGTCGGTGTAATAAAAATGAACGTCAGAGGTCGAACCCGGGATGGCATTCGCTTCAGTGCCCGATCCATTGACCCAGTTCGTAACACCGCCGGCCGTGTGATAATTCCACGCCGTACTCGTGCCGCCCTTCCAAGAGATCGGATTGGCGGGCGTGTTCACGGCCCCCGTGTAGACCACCTGAAGAAGATCCGGGCTTCCGCCGGAATTGTCCACGTCCACAAAGCTGATGCTAAAAGAACCGTTCGTGCAGCCGGCGCCGGTGCAAGCGATGCTGTTGGTCCCGGTGAAATTGCCGTCCGCCAGAGTGAATTTGTTAGTCGCAAAACCGCTGATACCGCCCGAAGCGCTGGCAATGGTCCAGGTATAATTCTGGTATTTGTTAAAATCCGCCAAGGCCCCGGTGGCGGTGATATCGATCTCGAAGGTGTTGGCCGGAAAAACACCCGGAGTCGAAGCGATCGTCAGAACGTTGCCGACGCCGCCGGTGATGTTCTGGAGATCCCAGTTGGTGCCCGCGACGCCAACGGCGTTCGCGATCTCCCAGGTATACGTCCCGCCGTCACTGTAAGTAACATTGCCGGCGGTCGTGAGCGTTCCCGGGCTGTTCCCCGGAGCAAGCGTGCCGCCGCTTGCGATCGTCAGGTCGCCGGTCGTGCCGGTCCCCGAAAGCGTCCCCGCCGTCTGCACCGTCGTAAGAGAACTTTCCGCAATGGAACCATCCACCACCAGCGTCCCCGCGTTCACGTTCGTCGCGCCCGTATACATATTCGCGCCGGAAAGCGTCACAGTCCCCGAAGTCGTCTTGGTCAATCCCGCATCTCCGGCCAAGATCGTTGACGAGGAACCGCTTTGAGCATCGATCGTGTTGACGCTCGTCAAAGTCCCCGACCCGCTCACCGCGCCGCCCGCAAGAATAAGCGTGCCGATGGTTTCATCCTTGCCGTTCTGGTCAAAAGTTCCGCCGTTAAGCGTCACGGTGGCGCCGTCCCAGATCTGAAGATTGTTCGTGCCGTTCAGCCGTAACGTCCCGTCGTTGACGACCACGCGCGACGTCGCATTAAAACCCGCGCCGGTCTTTGCCAATACCAGTGTGCCGGCATCGACCGTCGTCGCGAGACTCGTGTTGTCCGTACTTCCGCTCAGCGTCAGAGTGCCCTCGCCGGTTTTATCCAGGATCTGGAAGCCGGCTCCGGAGGAACCGATCACGGAACCGGAAAGAGTGAGCGCTGTGGTGACATCCACGGTGCTGGTTCCCGTCACCTGAATTTGTCCGGACATGCTGTTCGTTCCGGAACTTGACGAAAGAGTGCTGCCGCCGGCAAGCGTCAAGCCTTCATTCCCCACCCCGAAAGTCCCGTTAAGATCCAGTGTGCCCCCGTTCCCAACCGAAGTTGCGCCTACCGTGCTGCCCAATCCCGTCGCTGAAGTGATCCGCAACGTGCCATGGCTGATCGTGGTCGCGCCATCATAGGTATTCGCCCCGGAAAGTGTTACTGCGTCGTCCCCGTCCTTGGTCACACCTCCCGATCCTTTAATGTTCGATGAGACCGTACCGCTTTGGAACGTGATCCCACTGACGGTCCGAAAATCTCCGGTCACGGTACCGGCAGCACCCGCATTGATCGTTCCAGTCTGGTCCCCGGCAGTAGGATCCGTCAGATTGAATGTCACGCTCCCATTGATCGTACCGTTGCTTTGCGATGAACCATTGAACACCCACGAAAGATCGCCGTCTGTGTAATCCCAGCCGCTCGTGTCTTCGGTCCAAGTCTCGCCATCCTCGAGCGTGAACTGCACGTCATTTGTCGCTCCTACAAAGCTGCCCGTTCCCTGAAAGATATACGGAATCCCGCCCGCATTTCCGTAGTTCCCATAATCACCGGGGTCGACCGTCTCTGCAAAAAACGCCGTGCCGGTCACCGTTCCGTCACCACCGCCGACTCCGTGGTTGGCACTCGTGTCATTGAAAATGGCATTTCCAGTGACCGTGCCACCTTCGTTCTTGGACGAATTATTGAACGTCGCATTGCCCGTGACGGTGCCGTTGAAATTACTGCTATGGTCATAAAAATAGCCGGTGCCGACGCTGCCCCAGTTCATGGCTCTCCCGTAAAGAGTAGCCGTGCCTTGGACAGAACCCTGGTTGTAGGCATCGTCCTCACTGCCAGCCGTGCCGAACGTCGCATTGCCCGTGACGGTGCTGGAGTTGACGGACAAATCATTGAATACCCAGCTGTATACCCCATCATGGTCCGAGGTATACTGGCTCCAGCCCCCGGCGCTCGTATCGGTCGACCAGGTCTCGCCAGTCAGGGTGAATTGCACGTCATAGCCGCCATGGCCTGATGTGAACGCAGCTGTACCGGCGCTAAAATCAAGCTTTGTTCCCACACTACCAAAGTTAGTAGCGCTGGGGCCAAAGAAGCCATAGCCGGTGACGACGTTGCCGTTCCGGCTACTATCATTGAACGCACCAACGGTGACATTGCCTTCGGCGTTACTGCTTGAATCGTTAAACGTGCCGATGGTGACAGAACCTCCGTTGGTGCTCGTACCATTAAACGTACCGATAGTGGCGTTGTTGTTGTTATAGCTAGTATCAGCAAACGTTGCGATGGTGACGGTGCCAAAGTTGAGGCTGCTGCCATAGAAATAAGCACCGTTCGTAGCAGTGAGCGTAGCTCCTGAGAATCTAATGCTGGGTGCCGTATCGCTTGTAAGAGTGTTGATGGTCGTATTCCCTGCGATCGAGATATTGGTGAGGAATATCACGTCATCCGATGCGTTAACTTCCCTGCCGAGAAGGATTGTGTGGTCGTAATCCGAAAACCAGTTGCTCGCCGTTTCCCAGGCGTAATCCGAATCCGAATAAAAGTAGATGGGGTCCGCCGCCTGCGCCGCGGGCGTGACCGGAACGGATAAGACCATAGCGATAACCGTGGCGAACGAGATGAGTTTTTTTACCCCGTGAGAGACCGGGCTGATGGTTTTGGGAGTTTTAAAAGATAAATTGAAATATGAAGTTTTCACGATGTTTTCGCCTCTCCTTAGCGGACTTGCCCAACAGCAAGTCCTGTTTCTAACGGGGTGAATGATCTTAAAAGTTCCGCTAGAATTGACCCGGACGGCGGCCCGACCGTCCCTGAAGCCTCCGGAAGGGAAATCTCCTCCCGAACCCTTGGAAATAATGAAAGCTGAAAGTCAAATGCCGACTGTTTTCGTTATCGGCATCTTCCGCTCCGATATTGACCGCGTTATACCCCCCAGGGGGGGGGGAATCCGAAACGCAAAATCCTAAATCCAAAAAACTTTAATCCACCCTCTATAACGGAAGAGGTCCTATTTCTTTTAATAAACTCGAAATGGAAACAGCCTTTATTTTGGGGGCCATTCTGTAATTTTGAGTACCCGCGTGGATCACGGTCAGCTCTTTGAGTTTCAGGTCGCGAAGGGCGTGCCCCATGGACGGCGTCACGGAAGGGGAGCTGGTCCGTTTGATCTCGAATCCGAGGCGGGTCCGGCCGCGGACGACCAGAAGGTCCAATTCCGCTCCCGCGTGCGTCCCCCAATAAAAACATTCTTCGGGCAAAGCGCCCAGCCGCCGGATCAGCTCATGGATTACAAAACCTTCCCAGGAGGCCCCGATCTTGGGATGCCCTTCGAGGTCGCGAAGGGTTCTTAAATTCAAAAGGGTATGGAGCAATCCGCTGTCCAGGATATAAACCTTGGGCGCCTTGATCTGCCGTTTTCCGATGTTTTCGTGCCAGGGCAACAGCTGTCTCACGACAAGAGCGGCGGTAAGGATGTCCAGATAATGCCGCACCGTCGTATCCGCAACGCCAAACGCCCGGCCAAACTCCGAAGCATTCCACTGCTGTCCGTGATAGTTCGCCAACATCGACCAGAACCTTCTGAGTGTCACGGCCCGGATACTGATCCCGAGCTGGGGCAGATCCCTTTCCAGGAAATTCTTGATAAAAAACTGCCGCCAGGCAAAGCTTTTGGCTTCCGTCCCTGCCAGAAAGGACAGGGGGAACCCCCCCCGTATCCACAACCGCTCACCGTTCTTCGCGCCAACTTCGCTTAGCGAAAACCCTCCCAGTTCATGATAGGCGATTCTCCCCGCAAGCGTTTCCGAACTTTGCCGCAAGAGTTGGGGCGAAGCGCTGCCCAGGATCAGGAACCGGGCAGGCCGCGAGGGACGGTCGGCAAGCACTCTCAGGGCCCGGAATATTTCCGGTTTTTGCTGGATCTCATCGATGACGACCAGTCCGCGGAGCTGTTTGAGCGCAAACATCGGGTCGTCCAGCCGGGAAAGGTCTTCGGAGTTTTCGAGGTCAAAAAAAGACGCGGGACCTCCTTGCGCTTTCATTAGGGTATGGGCCAAAGTCGTTTTACCGACCTGCCTTGCTCCGACGATGCCGACGACCGGATGATCGTTCAAAAAGGCTTGTAAGGTTTTTAATTCTGAAAGGCGCTTCAGCATGCCAAAAGGTTACCTTGAATATTCGGTTATGTCAACCGAGAATTCAATGTTTGTTCCAACGTGAAAATCGGATGCGCCATGCTCATCCTTCAATGATACTCCTCTGATCGAAAGACTAACTCCTCGCTTCCGTTTATGATCGGAATGCCGGCCCGACCGTCCCTGAAACCCACGGAAGAGAATTCTCCTCCCGAACCCTTTGAAATAATGAAAGCTGAAAGTCAAATGCCGACTGTTTCCGTTATCGGCATCTTCCGCTCCGATATTGACCGCGTTATACCCCCCAGGGGGGGGGGAATCCGAAACGCAAAATCCTAAATCCAAAAAACTTTAAATCCGCCGCGCGAAATCCGAACTGCTTTCGGTCTGAAGGCCGGGATCCGGATGGGTTTATGCAGGATGGCGATTCACCCTGCTAACGTCGGGGTTAGGAACGGGTCATTCTTTGACGACACGCTGGTCCTGGCGGCCGAGGGATTCGATCTCGAGGGTCACGCGATCGCCGGGTTTCAGGAATTTGTCCTCCCCCCAGGATTTTGCGTTGCCCGGCCCGGAACCCATGGCAATGATGTCGCCGGGGCACAGGGTAAAAAACCGGCTGAGGTAGCTGACCGCTTCTTCCGCGTTCAAAACGTAGTCGCTCGTGTTGAAATCCTGCCGGAGTTCACCGTTCACCCAAAACTTCACGTCAAGGTCGGAGGGATTCGGGACTTCATCCGGCGTGACGATCTGGGGCCCGACGGGAGCGAACGAGTCGAAACCTTTCCCTTTGGTGTATTGCTTGTCGCCGGTCTCGAACTGCCAGTAGCGATCGGAGACATCGTTAAAACAGGTGTAGCCGAGGATGTGGGTTGCGGCGTCCGCCGGCTCGATGTACTTCCCTTTTTTCCCGATCACGACGCCAAGCTCCGCTTCCCAGTCAAGTTTTCCGGCATGGCGGGAGTAAAGGATCGGATCGTTCGGCCCGGAAACGGCGGTCGCGGGCTTGAGGAACACGGTGATCGGATCGTCCGCGACCGGCGCGTGCCCCATCTGCTGCGTGTGGAGCCGCGAATTGAATCCGATGCACATCACCTTGCCGGGACGGCTGACGCAGGGGCCGGTACGGACATTCTCCTCGATAACGGGGAGCGAACGGAGATCGGCGGAACGCAATATGGAAACGATATCGACGGCGGCAAGCGACTGCGGGTCCAGGTCAGAAATGAGACGCGAAATATCGCGGATCTTGCCCTCGGGATCAAGAACGGCCGGCTTCTCTTTTCCCGCCGGCCCGTACCGTAATAGTTTCATCTCACCCTCTTACAAAAGAGAAAAATTCAAAGCTTAAAGATTAAAATTCCGGTAACGGCTTTGCCGTTCTTATTTTAAAAAAGCGCGAAGCGCTTCTTTAATTCTGATCTTTGAACTTTACTTCAGCAATTGGCGAAGGACGTACTGGAGGATGCCGCCGTGGCGGTAATACTCGATCTCGATCGGCGTATCGATCCGGCAGACAAGTTCAAAACTCTGCTGGGTCACGGTGCGGCGACCGCCGGAGACCGTGCAGGTCAGGATCTTCCCCGGTTTGAGGTTTTCGGAAATGCCTTCGATCGCGTAGATCTCCTCACCGGTCAGGCCAAACGACGCGGCGGTCTGTCCCTGGAAGAACTGGAGCGGCAGGATGCCCATCCCGATCAGATTACTGCGATGAATGCGCTCGTAACTTTCGGCAATCACGGCTTTGACGCCGAGAAGCGCGGGGCCTTTGGCAGCCCAATCCCGCGATGATCCGGAACCGTATTCCTTCCCGGCCAGAATGATGAGGGGAACCTTGTCTTCCTGGTATTTCACCGAGGCGTCGTAGATGGTGGTTTCCGACGCCTTGCCTTCCTTCGGGAAATATTTCGTGAATCCGCCCTCGACCCCCGGCACAAGCTGGTTCTTCAACCGGATATTCGCGAACGTGCCGCGGACCATGACTTCGTGATTGCCGCGCCGTGAGCCGTAAGAATTGAAGTCCACGGGCGCGACGCCATTCTCGATCAGGTATTTCCCGGCGGGGCTGTCCGCCTTGATGGAGCCGGCCGGGGAAATGTGATCGGTCGTGATGGAGTCCCCGAGCACGGCCAACACGCAGGCGCCTTTGATATCCCTCAGCGCCCCGGGCTGCGCGGGCATGCCTTTGAAATAGGGCGGGTGTTTCACATAAAGCGATTTTTTGTCCCAGGCGAACGTGTTGCCCGCCGGCGCCTCGAGGGCGCGCCAGGCGTCGCCGCCTTCAAAAACATTGCGGTACCGGTTCCGGAACATCGCGGGATCAACGCTCTTCAGGGCCTGACCGATCTCTTTCGCGGACGGCCAAAGATCGCGAAAATAAACGGCCTTCCCTTTCTTGTCTTTTCCGAGCGGATCTTTTTCGAGATCAACGTTCACATTCCCCGCGATCGCATACGCCACCACAAGCGCCGGGGTCGCAAGATAATTCGCCCGGACCTGCACATGAACGCGGCCTTCGAAGTTGCGGTTCCCGGAAAGCACCGCCGAGACGACCAGGTCTTTTTCCTTGATCGCTTGGGACACCGGCGCGGAAAGCGGCCCGGAATTCCCGATGCAGGTCAGACAACCGTAACCGACGAGATCGAATTTCAATTGTTCCAGATAAAATAAAAGTCCGCTCGCCTTCAGATAATCGGTCACGACCTGTGAGCCCGGCGCAAGGCTTGTCTTGACCCACGGTTTCACGGTGAGACCTTTTTCAACCGCCTTCTTCGCGAGCAATCCCGCGGCAAGCATCACGGACGGGCTGGAGGTGTTCGTGCAGCTCGTGATCGACGCGATCACCACCGCGCCGTGCCCGAGCTGGCATTTTTCGCCCCCGATCGACACGACCGCCTTCCGGGAAAGATCCGCCTTGGTTTTGACCGCTTCACCAAGCGTTTTCCCGAACGACGCCTTTACTTCTTTCAGGCGCACGCGCTCCTGCGGCCGGCGTGGCCCGGCAAGACTCATCTCGACCGTCGCAAGGTCGAGTTCGACGACGTCCGAGTAAACGATCTTCTCTTCCCCGCCGTCGCGGAAAAGCCCCTGTGCCCTCAAATACGTCTCGGCAAGCGTGATCTGCTCCTCGCTCCGGCCGGTCAACCTCAGAAAATCGAGCGTCTCCTGATCCACCGGGAAAAATCCCGCCGTCGCGCCGTATTCCGGTGCCATATTGGCCACCACGGCCCGGTCCGCCAGCGGAAGTGTCGCGACGCCGGGTCCGAAAAATTCCACGAATTTTCCGACCACGCCTTTTTTGCGAAGCATCTGCGTGACCGTCAGCACAAGATCCGTCGCGGTGACGCCCTCCGGTAGCTCCCCGGCCAGTTTGAACCCGATGACCTCGGGGATCAGCATCGACACCGGCTGACCGAGCATCGCCGCCTCGGCTTCGATCCCGCCGACGCCCCAACCCAGCACTCCGAGACCGTTGATCATGGTCGTGTGCGAATCCGTACCGACCAGCGTATCCGGATAAAGGAAGGTTTTCCCGCCGTCCTTGCGGCTAAAGATCACGGGCGAGAGATATTCCAGGTTCACTTGGTGGATGATGCCCGTGGCCGGCGGCACCACGCGGAAATTATCGAAGGCCTTCTGGCCCCATTTGAGGAACTGGTAGCGCTCACGATTGCGCTCGAATTCTTTTTCGATGTTCAACCGGAAAGCGTCCGGTGTCCCGGAAAAATCGGTCTGGATCGAGTGATCGATCACAAGGTCGACCGGCTGGAGAGGGTTGATCTTCTTCGGGTCGCCTCCCATTTTTACCATTGCTTCGCGCATCGCGGCAAGATCGACCACCGCGGGAACGCCCGTAAAATCCTGCAAAAGCGCCCTCGCCGGCGTGAACGCGATCTCATGCTCGCTCTTGCGCGCAGGGTCCCAGGTCGCGAGCCGCTCGATATCCTTTCGCGTGACACTCTTCCCGTCCTCGTTGCGGAGCAGGTTCTCGAGCAATACGCGGATCGAATACGGCAAACGCAGGACCTTCGCGATCCCGCATTCCTGCAGCGCCCTCAAACGATAGATCGTGAAATCCTTCCCCGCGATCTTGAGCGTGACCTTACTTCCAAAACTGTTCAAAAGACTCATCGTTAGAAGATCCCTTGTTTATTTAGGAAAGGGCCGTACTTCTTGTCCACTTCCATGATGTGATGATCCAGCCGGTTCGTCAAGCCGGGGCGTTCCTTTCTCCGCGTCCTTCTGGAGCCCGGCCGCAGTGGCCCTGAACACATCGTGCTGTTGATCGATCCCCTCGACCCCGCCGCTGTACTTCTCATCCCACTTTATCTGCGACATGGAAGCCCCCCGCTCCGGATTTTCGTTCGCTATCTCATTTTCCGGATGATCGCCTGCGCCATTTCTCTTGTGCCGACGGCGGTCGGATCGTTCCGGTCCGCCTTCATGTCATACGTCACATCCTTGCCTTCCCGGATCACGTCCGCCACCGCTTTTTCCAACCGGTCCGCGGCACCCACTTCCCCGAGATGCCTCAGCATGAGAACGCCCGAGAGGATCAGCGCCACGGGGTTCATCTTGTTCTGGCCCTTGTACTTCGGCGCAGAACCGTGCGTCGCTTCAAAGAGCGCGCTGTTCGTCCCGATATTCGCGCCGGGCGCCACCCCGAGCCCGCCGATCAGTCCCGCGCAAAGGTCGGAAAGAATGTCGCCGTAAAGGTTCGGCAGGACCAGCACGTCATAAAGCTCCGGCTTTTGTACGAGCTGCATGCACATATTGTCCACGATACGGTCTTCGAATTCGATATTCGGATATTTTTTGGCGACTTCGCGCGCGACCTCGAGGAAAAGTCCGTCCGAAAATTTCATAATGTTCGCCTTATGGACCGCGGTAACCTTCTTACGCTTGTACTGCCGGGCATATTCAAAAGCGAACCTCACGATACGCTCGGTCCCCGTCACAGAGATCGGCTTGATGCTCACGCCCGAATCGGGACGGATCTTTCTTTGGGAAAGTTTTTCGATCTCCGTGATCAACGCCGTCGCTCCGGGCGTCCCTTTCTGGAACTCGATCCCGGCATAAAGATCCTCGGTGTTCTCGCGGACGATCACGAGGTCGATATTCTTGTAGCGGGAGCGCACGCCGTCGTAGGACTTGCACGGCCGGAGGCAGGCGTAAAGATCGAGTTCTTTGCGGAGCGCGACATTTACGGAGCGGAACCCGGTCCCCACCGGCGTCGTGATCGGCGCCTTGATGGCGATCTTGTTCTTGCGGATGGATGCGATCACGCGATCCGGAAGCGGCGTCCCTTCCTGGGCCATCACATCCACCCCGGCGGTCTGGACATCCCAATCGAATTTAACGCCCGTCGCTTCAAGACACGCCTTCGTTGCTTCCGCAAGTTCGGGGCCGACTCCGTCCCCCGGGATCAATGTTACTTTATAAGATTTCATCGATATTCTCCGACTTTACGAACGACGAGCAACGGATCACGAGTAACGAGCCGCGTCACTCGTCGCTCGTGACCCGTTACTGATGCGTCAATGAGTTGCAGAAGGGAGGGAACCTTAAGTCCCCCTTGCCTTAGATTTTATTCCAAAAAGGGTTGGCAAAGCTCGTCCCAATTTCAACTTCGTTGAAATTGATAGGCCTTGGGACTACAATGCAACCCGACCCGCAATATATCTCACTGAAAGGATTCGTATTCTATATGAAGACCGCTGAAATTAAAAGAACGCTCTTGGAAGCCATCGCTCGGGCCGGAAAGATCGTCAAAGCGAATTTCGGAAAGCAGCAAAAGATCACGAAAAAGGGTGAATTCAACCTCGTCACCGAGATCGACAAAGCTTCCGAAAAAGCCGCGCTCGCGGTCATCCTCAAACGTTTCCCGGACCATTCTGTCCTTGCCGAAGAATCCCCCGAAGTGGCGGGCTCCGGCTGCCGTTGGATCATCGACCCGATCGACGGCACCACGAACTTCGCTCATGGATTCCCCATCGTTTCGATCTCCATCGGATTTGAGCATCACGGCCGTCTCTTGATGGGCGGGGTGCTTGACCCGACGCGCGATGAACTTTTTTTCGCAGAACGCGGCCGGGGCGCTTTTCTAAACGGGAAGCGGATCCGGGTCTCGACCGCCAAAACGCTCTCGGATTCCCTTGTCGTCACGGGATTCCCCTACGACCGGAAAGAGAACCCGGAAGTCTACCTCGCCTTGCTCCGGACATTCCTCACCCGCGTCCAGTGTATCCGCCGCACAGGCTCCGCCGCGATAGACCTCTGTTACGTGGCCTGCGGGCGCTTCGACGCTTATTATGAAATGAAGCTGAGGCCCTGGGATAAGGCCGCCGGAATGATCGTCGCGGAAGAAGCGGGCGCAAAACTCACGGATTTTTCGGGAAAACCGCTCACGCTCACAAGTGTTCAGAACCTTGCGACGAACGGCCGGGTCCATCAGGAAATGCTTCGCCTGTTGAAACCGTTCAAGAACTTAAAATAGCGCAACGCACAACGCGCAACAGAAAGACCTTTGTTCTTTGCGTTGGGCGTAGTTCTCAATGTCACTGGATCGAAATGGTTGTAGCATGAAGAAAAAATCACTCCGAGCTCCGAAACCGCGTCACGCCTGGAAGATCAACCCGAAAACCCGCGTCAAAGACTCCGCGAAAAAATACTCCCGCCCAAAAACCAAAAGATCCGAAAAAACCTGGGCCGACGAATTCTTTGATTAGAAAGACCCCTCTGCTAAAAAACGAGGGGAGATATTGCGGAAGATAACGCCACAAATAAAAAGCGCCGGGCTCTAGAGCCCGGCGCTTTTCGAAACAGCTGAAGTTTTTACTTATTTCCCGGAAAGATTGACATCGTCCGGAATCGGAATATCCGCGGCGATCGGGAAAGTGACCAACTGCGCAGCGCCAAGAACCGTCGTGACGGCTGCGGTGATCATACCCTGACCAACGCCCGACCACACATTCTTGCCGGCGGTGGAATATTCGTTAGGAACGGAGAAGATCTTGGTCCAACCGAGAACCGTGTTGGTCAAGCCGTACCCTAACTTGCCCGCGGCTTTTTCACCGTAGGTTTTTTCCTCAACCCACGGGCTGGCGGCGAATGCCATCGGCGCGAGGATCATGGAAAGGACTATCGCTAAGCTGATGATTTTCTTCATTGCTGTTTCCTCCTTGGTTTTTAAAGCCTCGGATTTACGCGATTGCTTGAGAGTGATTCTGCCACAACTCAACGCCATCGACAACTATTAATATGCCTGATGGTTATCGTCCTCTCCCTGCTTTCCTTAAGCAATATTTATCAGAAATCTTGCCGCCGCACGGCTCCCCCTATATGATACCCGGATGAAATCCCCCTTCCGGCCCCAAACACGCTTACAAGATCATCTCTTGGCATGGTACCACCGCCACAAAAGAGACCTGCCTTGGAGAAAAATCCGGGATCCTTACAGCATCTGGGTTTCCGAGATCATGCTGCAGCAAACCCAGGTCGTTACCGTAATCCCCTACTACCGGAAATGGCTTAAAAAATTCCCGACCCTCGCATCGCTTGCGCGAGCCCCCCTCTCGGAAGTCCTGAAAAGTTGGGCCGGTATGGGATATTACCGCCGCGCCAGAACGCTCCACGCAGCCGCACGGCATATCCGGAAAAACCTCGATGGAAAAATTCCGCGCACGGCCCTTGAGTTAAGGCGGCTGCCCGGGATCGGCCGGTATACCGCCGGCGCCATCGCAAGCATTGCATTCGGTGAAAAAACCCCGGTCCTGGACGGCAACGTGATACGCATTCTCACAAGAATCTTCGGGATTTCCGCAAGTATCGACCGCCCCGCAACGATCGAAAAACTCTGGGACCTCGCGGAAACCCTTCTCCCGGAAAAAGATCCCGGGGATATGAACCAGGCTCTCATGGAACTGGGGGCCACCGTCTGTTTTCCGTTAACGCCCCAGTGCCCCCGCTGTCCCGTCCGCTCTTCCTGCAAGGCGCGCAGAAAAGGAAAAGCGCTATCGTATCCCGTCCGTTCCAAGAAAGACGTTTATGAAAACATCCGGATGGCCGCGTTGGTTTTACGGAATGGAAAAAACGAGGTCTGGCTCGAGAAGCAACCCGCGCATGGCCGCTGGGGCGGCCTCTGGATCTTCCCTTCGCACAAAAACAAAATAGAACTCGCGAAAAAAAACAGCCTCGCCCCCGCTTCGCTAAGACCCCTTTTAACCGTGCGGCATGCTTTCACGAAATACCGGATTCGACTGGATGTGTACGATTCTTCCGTCAAAACAAAACCGGGAAAGAACCCGCTCAGCGGACGCTGGCTCGCCATCAAAAAACTTGGGGAGACCGCGTTGCCGTCTCCCCACAGGAAAATCGCAGAACACCTTCGTGCGGAAAAAAACTCCTGACATTCTCTTTTCCCCAAAAGAGAACGCCCCGGCCGGTGGAAACCGGCCCTTCCCATAAGACCTTACGGTCCCGGCTCACCTGAACACGTTATCGTAAAGATAACCTTTGAGCCCGAAAAGTCTTATTGGTTCATTCGATCCATCAGCCACTTATCCAGAACGTCCTTCTTGAAGCGCCACTGTCCGCCGATCTTCGTCGCCGGAACCTCGTTTTTCTTCAGAAGACGATAAATCGTCACAAGGTGAAACCCGAGATACTTCGCCGCTTCCTTGGGCGTCATGATCTGCGTTCTCTCGCGCCTCGGATACTGGAATTCCTGGCCCTGATTCTGATCTTTTGCCTGCTCCATCTTTGTTCTCCTTGTTTAGTATTGCTATTTTTAAGATCGATTAAGCTATATGCTACAACACAAACTACACTACATACTATAAATTGTCAATAGTTGCTAGTTTTTACAACTCGGCGCTGTTTTTGCAACTCCATACTGTAATTGAAGTTACAATGAAATCACCACTTGTAAAAAAAATAATATTGCTTGTTATTTTTATTAAATGTAGTATCCTAACTCGTCAGATTTTTAGAAGTACCAATCCAGCCAATCGGTCATATTCAAAATCTTTCAAAAGAGGGAGGTTGTTCATGAAAAAGGCAAAAGTATTGCTGGCTCTAGCGGCCTGCGCTTTTCTGTTGGTCCCGCAGGGTCTCGCAAAAGATGTTTGGGAAATGGCGCAATCGGACGTCTATAAAGAAAAATCCGGCGGAATGCTCGGTCGTGGCTTTGTGAACGCCCTGACAAGCCCTGTAGACATTTTCGTCCAAACTGTTGATAAGAGCAAAAAAGGCCCGGCGCTTGTGGGTACGCTGACCGGTATGGCCGGGGGTCTTGGTTGCACCGCACTGCGCGCCTCTTCCGGCATCGTTGACGTTGCCTTTTTCTGGGTCCCGGGTTTTAACGGGTTCCCTGTCGCAAAGTCTTACGAAAACTGCCTCGAAGATGATACGGAAGTTGTTGAGCCCATCCAGGCTCCCGTTGTGCAACAGCCGATCGTGCCTGTCGTGACCCCGGCAGAACCTCAGAAGCCCCTGGTAACGGTTGTGGAAGATCAGCCGGCGCCGACGCCGAAAAAGGTTGTCCGGGATCCGTACCGCTACGTGAAAAAGTAATTTCAGAAATTTCCTAAAATAAAAAAACCGCTCCGTGATGTACGGAGCGGTTTTTTTATGTCTGAATGCAAAAAAAAGGGAACAGACAATGATGGCATGCCTGTCCCCTTTTTAACTTAAGATTAAAGACCGAGTTCGCGCAGCGTGAAGATCGGCGAATAATTGTAATTGGCCAACGTTTCCGAAGCGCCCTCATTCCGGTCAACAAGGCACGCAACCTTCACGACCTTCGCTCCTAGTTTTTCCACTTCCGCGATCGCCTTCAGGACCGAACCTCCCGTCGTGATCACATCTTCGACCATTATAACCTTATCGCCGGGTTCAAGTGCGGGCCCTTCAATCATTTTCTGCATCCCGTGATCTTTGGCCTCTTTGCGGACAATGAACGCCTTGATCGGATGACCGCTTTGAGAGCTCAGAAGCGATACCGCAGCAGCGATCGGATCCGCACCAAGCGTAGGGCCTCCTACGGCATCCGCGCCGACCGCCTGGGCCATATGAAGGATCGCCTTCCCCACGAGCCAAAGCCCCTGGGCGCTGAGCGTCACCTGCTTGCCGTCGATATAGTACTGGGAGATCTTCCCAGAGGCGAGTTTGCGCTCCCCGCGCACGACCGCCTTTTCCTGGATCAACTTTAAAAGTTCTTCTCTGACCTGTTGTTCGTCCATGATTACGTCCCTCATTTTCCGTTATTCTATCCTGTCCTCCGGACAACTCAAACGCTTTTTCGTCAAAACCTTGTCCGAGATCCTCCTTGAGAGCCCTTTGATCATCTGCGCTTCGGCCGGGAGAAGACCGCTCCTCTTGATAAGCCCGCGCAATGTCTGAAGGATCCTCGGCAAAAGGTCCGACCCGCCTTCACGGTAGCCAAGCACCCTAAGCGCCTGCTCAAAATGTCCTAATGCGGCTTCGATCGCGATCCGGTTTAAAAAAGATCCAGCCTGCGGGCTTTCCTCCCCGCCCTCTTTTCCCGCCGTGGCGATCGAAAACAGAACGACCATAACCGCCTGCGCGAGGTTCAGTGAGGGATAGACCTTCCCGGTCGGGATGGTCATCAGCAGATCGCACTGATCAATATCCTCGTTGGCGAGACCTTTGGACTCGCAACCAAAAACAAGCCCGGTTTTCTTCACCTTAGAATTCCGGCGGATCTTTTCAACCGTTTTTGAGAAAGCGCAGAAATTTCCGCGGTGCGATCCTCTCCGGCGCGAGGTCCCGACGACGAGATTCAGATCCCGCACGGTTTCTTCCAGCGAACCAAAAACTCTGGCCTTCTGGAGGATATCGCCGGCCGACATCGCCATCTTTTTCCCTTGGGTCCGCCAGTTCGTCGGAGGCCGCACCAAACGGAGATCGGAAAATCCCATATTCTTAACCGCGCGGGCAACGGCGCCGATATTATCAATGTTTTCGGGACGGACGAGGATGACGGAGATATGCTCAGGTTTCATGAAGAGCCCTTCGAACTGGAAGACGCGGACCGCGGCTATTCTTTATCCCAGCAATAGTCCGGAAGATCAAAATGCCTTGTGATCGGCCGGGAATCGTCCGCTTGGATCATGTAAACCGGAAGGACAAGGACATCGCTGATCCCGGAGGAAAGCCGGACCGCGGTGTTCATAAAGGCCCTGGGAATATAGGTCACCGGCCAAGCCTTCGGGTACGTCTTGGGCTCGAGCTTTGCGACGCGGATAAACTCACCGCCGCTGGTAAAGATATTCTTGATCCCGCGCTCCTGGACATCCAGGATCTGTTTGAAAGCACTTGGCTTTTTAACCGTCTCGACCGCATCGAGAGCGGTTGCTCCGAGAAGCATGAGGCTGAAGAGAACCCACACCGTTATTTTTTTCATTTTTAAGTTCCTTATCGTTTAAGACTTAGGGGATCTTTTCAAAAGCCGCAAGAAAAAAACCGTCAGTCGCGCTCTGCGGAGGCCATAATTTCAGATAGTCCGCCCCATCCTCCCCACAAGGCGCCAATCTCAATTCGGGATGCGCCTCAAGGAATTTCCGGACCACGTCCTCGTTCTCGGCGGTCTCCACCGAACACGTCGCGTAATATAGTTTGCCGTTTTTCCCGAGATATGGCAAAGCTTTTTCAAGGATCCCGAGCTGCTGCGCCTGAAGTTCACTGAACCATTCCTCGGTCAGTTTCCATTTTGCGTCCGGATTGCGACCCAGGGTCCCGGTCCCTGAACAGGGCGCATCCACAAGGATCCTGTCAAACCCCGCCTTGGCGATCTTGATCTCGGACATCCGTTCGAGTTCGGCAGGAAACACGTTAAAGACCCCCGCGCGCTTCGCTCGTTTTTTTAACTCTTCCAGTTTGTACGAGCGGAGATCCGTTGCCACGATCCGGCCTTTGTTCTCCATGATCGCCGCCAGAAGTAACGTCTTTCCGCCGGCGCCCGCACAAACGTCCCAAATATTTTCTCCGGGTTTTGGCCCTACCGCCTGACAGACCAGCTGGCTTCCCTCGTCCTGAACCTCGAACCATCCGTCGCGAAAGGCCGGGGTATCGAACACGTTACGCCGCTCCTGAAGGACGAGACCATAATAGGAGCGTGCCGTCTGGTTGGCCTCCGCGCCGAACCGGCGGAACATATCCACCAGTTTCTTCCGGCTGATCTTCAGCGTGTTGGCCCGCAGGACAAGAAGCGGTCGCTGCTGGAAGAACCCGAGCAACCTTTCCGTTTCGGCCACCCCGAACATCTCCACCCAGTGCTGCACAAGCCAGAGCGGAAAAGAATAAAGCAACGCCATCATTTCTTCTTTGGATTTCGTTCCGGACGTTTCCGGAAGGAGGTGTTCCCGGAGCGCCGCGTAGACTTTCTCGTTCTCTTTGAAGATCTCGCGGAACTCTTCTTTCGTGACAAGGTCCTCTTTGACCGCCGCAAAAAGGCAGAACCGCTCGGCCTTCTCCGCATCGGTCAATAGAGGCCGGCCCTTCGCTTTTTCGATCCAGGCTTGGAGAAAACTTTTGTGGCGGAACGCGCTATAAATAGTTTCGGAGAGAAATTTGCGGTCGCGGGACCCGACCTTCTTGCGGTTCTGGAAGAAGTATTTCGAAAGACAGCGGTCCGCCGGCACGGGATCGTTCTCGATCCTCTGCCAAAGCTCTCCGGCCAGCCGAAGCTGCGAAAAAAGAAGCCGCCGTTCGTTGTCTTTGATCATCCCGCATCTCTCATCATGTTCCCCATGATACACACCCGGCGCACGTCACGGTGATTTAAAATAAAAAGGCCTGATCTTGAGGACCAGGCCTTTTGACGATCTCAGATTAAACGCGAACGCCTAATTCTCTTCGCCCGCCTTCAAGAGCCTCTGGCGGATATCCGATTCCCGGTCGAAGCGGTTCTGCCGCGACACATCCAACGTGCGCTGCGCGGAGGTCAGTTGCTGCTGAATGTAAGGGTCGTTATTGCCGCTGCGCGCGGTTTTGAAAGCATCTGCGGCGCTCCAGGCATGGTTGGCGAGCAAGGGACCAAGGCCCGCCCAGATAATACCGCCGCCCACGAGCGTCGCAAGCAAAATGGTCGTCGTAACCGCGGCGACTTCAATGCCCGCCATGATCTTCGTCTTCGTGGCGCCGATCTGGCCGTTCATGGCCTGACCGGTGGTCGGAAGAAGTAACGATGCCCCGAATTCTTTCGCGCCCTGCGCAAAAACGGGAGTGGTCAACGAGGCAAAGATCAATAAAAAGGCGGCCAAACAAGCAAAGGTTTTCTTCATGGAAATTCTCCTTCTGTTGATGATTTTCCTTCCCCTAGAGTAACGGTTTTTTCAAGAAAATCTTTACCCCGTTAGAGTCTTAAATCACTCGGTCCGCAATACCCATGATAAAGAAACGGAGGAATCTATAAAAGGCTCTCTTAAAGACCCGCGAGGTGAAGGCTCTAACGGGGTGAACCCTTACTCGGCTTTGGAAAAACTCTCCGGCCCCCAGTTCGAAAGGATCTCCGCAAAAAGACGGACGCCGTACCCGGTCGCGCCCTTCGGACAATCGAACCTGTTCTGAGTAATGTTCGCGACGCCCGCGATATCGAGATGGACCCACGGCGTCTTCGCCGGCACGAATTCTTTGAGGAACATCGTCGCCGTAATGGTTCCGGCGTAACCGTCCCCGACATTCTTGAGATCGGAATGGTGGGATTTTATGCACTCGCCGTATTCTTCCCAAAGCGGGAGCTGCCAGCAACGTTCCCCGGTCTTCTCCCCCGCTTTCACGATCCCGTCGATCAGTTTCTGATCGTTGCCGAGGATGCCGCTCGTCTTGTCTCCGAACGTGTGGTGGCACATCCCCGTCAGCGTCGCAGCGTCAAGGATCGCCTGCGGTTCGTATTTTGCCGCGTACGACAGCGCATCCGCCAGGATCAAACGGCCCTCCGCATCGGTGTTCATCACCTCCACGGTCTTCCCGTTGAACATCTTGATGATATCGCCCGGACGTTGCGGATCGTTCGCGACGTTGTTCTCGACGCACGGCGCGAGTCCGACGATATGGAGCGGCAGCTTCAACTCCGCCGCGAGCGCCATCGTCGCGATCACCGCGATCGCGCCGGACTTATCGTATTTCATTTCTTCCATGCTCTTGGAGGGCTTGATCGAGATCCCGCCGGTGTCGAAGGTGACGCCTTTGCCGATCAAACAGACCGTTCCCTTGTCTTTGTGTTCGATGCCGTACTCAAGCGCGATCAGGACCGGCGGCGTCGGGCTCCCCTGGTTCACCGCAAGGATCCCGTTCATCCCCATTTTTTTGAGTTCCGCAAGACCGAACACCTGGCAGGACAACTTCTTCTCCGCGGCGATCTTCTTCGCTTCCTGCGCAAGACGCGGCGGGTTCATGATGTTCCCCGGCTCGTTGTTAAGATCACGGGCAAGAAGCACTGCCGCGGAGATCTTCCCGGACCGCACCATCACGGAGCGCATTTCCTTCACCGCTTCCTTTTGTTCCGTTACAAGCTCGATGGACGCCGGAGTTTTGGCGGGTTCGTTCTTCTTTTGGGTCTTGTATTTGTCAAAACGATACGAAGCTAAAAAGGAGATCTCGGTAAAAATCCCCGCGGCTTGCTCCGCGCTGACCGTGTCGGTCAGAAAAGAATCGAGAAACACGCGAACCTTTGCGGCCTTCTTGCCGGAAGCGAGCGCCACCACGGACCCGACCGCCTTCCTCAGGGAAGCAACCTTGAGATCCTTTTTCCCGCCGAGACCGAGCAGCGCCGTTTCCGAAGCCTGCCGGTAACCGGTCTGAAAAGAGCTGAACACCTCTCCCGCTTTACCGGAAAAGATCTTTTTCGCGATGGCAGCCTCGGCCGCCTTGGCAAAAACAGGATCGATCTTCCGGAGCGCCGTTAGATCCTTTTCTCCTTTGAAATAGCCGATCACAAAAAGGTCCGCCTTGGGAGCTGATTTCGTCAGATTCGTCAAAGAAACTTTCATCGTGTATCTCCTTATTGTGTGAATGATTCGTCATTCTGAGACCGTCCCGTTTTGGGACTTACGAAGAATCTCCCAAATAAGATCCTTCGACTTCGCGCCTGCGGCGCTTCGCTCAGGATGACACCGTCGGTGTCATTTCGAAAAGATCATCTTGAGAGCGACCAACAGCAGAAAACCCCCGAACAACCGCTTCATCAGGGTCTCCGGAAGATTCTGCACAAAATGCGCGCCGAGCCAGCCTCCGACCACGAACCCCGCGCAGATCAGCGCGGCCATCCCCAGCTTCACGTTCCCGCTCTGGTAATAGCGCCACGCCGCAAGTAATCCGATGGGCGGCACCATAATGGCCAGCGTCGTGCCCTGCGCCTGGTGTTGGGTCAGTCCGAAAAAGTAAACCATCGCCGGGATCATGACCGCACCGCCGCCGATCCCGAACATCCCGCCGAACACGCCCGCGACAAGACCTAGAAGGATATATGCAAGCGTCATATCTCGCCTCCCGTTACATCATGAGAGCTGTTGTCAGCTTAATCGCGCAACGCTCGTTGATCGTTGTGCGTTGACCGTTGCCCGTTGCGCTGCTTTTAGTATCCCGCCCGATTCAACGCGATATTCACGAGCCTGTCCACGTGCTTAATCTTCGGATGTTCGCGCGGCACGTGAAAATAACTGACTCGCTGAAATTTTTTCTCAAGCGCTTTGACTTCCATAAAGAACGGCCGAAGATGTTCGGCCTTGAGCTTATAGATGCCGGAAAGTTGCCGGGCCACGAGTTCGCTATCGAGGAAATAATCCGCTTCTTCGATCCCGAGTTCGGCGGCAAGTGTCAGTCCGCGGATCACGGCCGTATATTCCGCGATATTGTTGGTCGCGTCTCCGATGGTTTCGCCGTGATCGGTGAGTTTTTGGTCCTGGGCATCGCAAACGAGAACGCCGATCGCCGCGGGGCCGGGGTTGCCGCGCGCGCCGCCGTCGGAATAAATCTTTCCCTTCTTAGCGGATAACGGATGGTGGATGGTGGATGGTGTTTGGGCTTTTTCGCCCTCCGCCTTCCGCCCTCCTTCATCCCGTTTCAGAGGTACCATCCTTTATTCATTCCCTGACTTCTTTTGCTGCTGCCCCTTATGCTGCGCTTCGATCTGTTCGACTTCTTTTTGGAGTTCCAGAACGCGGTTCTTGAGTTCCTTGACGGGGTCCGGGAGATCTCCGTGTTCGAGATCGATCTCTTCGGGCCGCTTGCCGTCGATCCGCACGATCTCGGCAGGCACGCCGACCACGGTGCAATTATCCGGCACCGGATGGATCACAACCGATCCGCCGCCGATCTTCACATGATCGCCGATCCGGATGTTGCCAAGCACTTTGGCGCCCACGCCGACCACCACGCTGTTCCCGAGGGTCGGGTGACGTTTGCCGCGTTCTTTCCCGGTGCCGCCGAGCGTCACACCCTGATAGATCGTCGCGTTCTCACCGATCTCCGTCGTTTCCCCGATCACGACCCCCATGCCGTGATCGATAAAAATACCGGGGCCGATCTTCGCGCCGGGATGGATCTCCACGCCGGTCAGGAAACGCGCGATCTGGGAAATAAGACGCGGAATAAAAGGGATCCGGAGCAGCTGCAGAACATGCGCAAAACGGTAGAGAAGGATCGCGTGAAACCCCGGATATAAGAAAAGGACCTCAAGAACCCCAAGCGGCGTCCGGGCGGCCGGATCGCGCTCAAAGCAGGCCTTGAAGTCGCGGTAGACTCTATAGAAAGGATAATGTTTCATAGCCAGGATTATACTCATTCATTACGGGATGGGCAATTGATTCAAAAACTGGATGAAGGATAACGGAAGAAGGATGGAGCCTAGTTTGTCGCCATCCACCATCCGCTGCCCTCCATCCGTCTTTTCCGGTTTTCTCTTATACAGAAAACCGGAAAAGCATGACATCGCCATCCTGCGTCTCATATTCCTTACCTTCGATGCGAAGCAGGCCTTTTTCCTTCACCGCCGGTTGGGAACCGTACTTGATAAGATCCTCGTAACGCATGACCTCGGCGCGGATGAACCCGCGTTCGAAATCCGAATGGATCACGCCCGCCGCCTGCGGCGCCTTGGAACCTTTTCGAACGGTCCACGCGCGGACTTCTTTTTCGCCGGCCGTGAAATACGTGATGAGCTGAAGCGTGGTATAACCCGCGCGGATCAGCGAATTCAGCCCCGGTTCTTCAAGGCCGAGCTCCTTGAGAAAGATCTTCTGGTCGTCTTCGGAAAGATCGATAAGCTCCGACTCCACCTTCCCCGAGATCACCACCGTTTCCGCGCCTTCCTTGGCCGCGTGCTGCCGCACAAGATCGACATACTTCCCGCCCGCCGGAAGTTCGTTCTCCGCAACGTTCGCGCAATAAAGCACCGGCTTGAGCGTGAGGAACGCCAGATCTTTCACGATCTTTTTTTCTTCTTCCGTGAGCCCGATCCCCCGGAGCGGCGTGCCGTCCTCAAGCGCCTTTTTGACCTTCTCGTAGACGGGCATTCTTTCCTTGGATTCCTTGTCACCGGTCTTGGCGAGCTTCTCGGTCTTGTCGTAGCGCGCGTTGATGGTGTCGAGGTCTTTGAGGCATAGCTCGGTATCGATGACGCCGATATCGCGCTCGGGATCGATCGAGCCGGAAACGTGGACGATGTTCGGGTCTTCGAAACAGCGAACGACGTGGAGAATGGCTTCGACTTCCTTGATGTGTCCGAGGAACTGGTTCCCGAGACCTTCCCCTTTAGACGCTCCGGCGACAAGTCCCGCGATATCATAAAATTCAACCGTGGTGGGCGTTGTTTTCTGGGGATTGTACAGCTTACTCAGCGCCAGAAGGCGTTCATCCGGAACCGGTACCATGCCGACGTTCGGCTCGATGGTACAAAAAGGATAGTTCGACGCCGCGGCGTGTGCCTTGGCGATCGCGTTAAAGATGGTGGACTTGCCGACGTTCGGAAGCCCTACGATACCGCATTTGAATCCCATGATGACTCCTTGTGATTTGAGGGGAGACTATAACAGAAAAGCAGAATAGGAACAATCAGGATGGAGGATGACGGATGGCGGAGGGCGTAAAAGCCAAAGCTCCATCCGCCCCAACTTTTAATTTTATTTCTGAAAAGGTAGTTGGGACGGCCCCAATTTCCGCTTCGCAAAAATTGATAGGTATTGGGACCGCCCTCCGTCATCCGACATCCGTACTGTTATGCCGCCCACGCGACGACCTGCTGGTTCAGATAATCCTGAAGGACCGCGCGAAGCTCCGCGTGAACGATCAGATCGCCATCCGGCGATTCCGTCACGCCCCGTTCTTTCCCTTCGGAAAGCACGTACAGAAGCGCGAGCGAGATCAGGCCCTGCTCCTCATCCAGCCTGAGCGCTTTAACGAGAGGATGCCGTTTACGCCGCGCATTCTTTCCGTAAAGATCGACGGCGGCACGATTCGGGAGACCAAATTTCGCGAACGCCTGTTCCATCCCGAGTTCCGTGACCGCGATCTTCCCGCCCTCGATCTGCCGGAGGATCGTTTCGCGTGCCAAAAGCGGCTCTTGCTCTTGCCGCGCAACCTTCGTCATCCTGAGCGCAGGCTTCGTCATCCTGAGCGCAGCGAAGGATCCCGTCTGAGATTCTTCCCCCGCCGATGGCGGGGTCAGAATGACGGCCTTATTAGTTGGTGCTTCCCCGTAAAGAACGATCCGGGCGTCTTTGCGGCCTTCGGCAACCGCCGTCGCAACAATAAAGAATTCTTCCCACTGTTTTGCCGTGAGCGCGGCAAGTTCCGCACGGCTCATCAGGATCGTCCCAGCGCCGTTCAATGTTTCGATCCGGCTGCGGACCGCGAGCGCGTGACGCACAGCGCTTCGCGCTGAGGATGACGGATGACGGAGGGCGGTCCCAATACCTATCAATTTTTGCGAAGCGGAAGTTGGGGCGGATGGAGCTTTGGCTTTTACGTCCTCCGTCCTCCGTTTCCCTTCCTCCTGCTTTTCGGGTGTTGCACGGAGGGCGGGTGAAGCAGAAGCTGAGGGGTCAGAAAACTGCTTCGTGCCCGCCTCTCCGCGCGGTTGAATGGTTGTATTAATTATAATTTTTTCTCGCTTGGGTTCTTCGCCAGAGGCGAATCCGTCCACTTGCTGGTGGATTCGACTCGGGACGAATCCGCCGCGCTGCGTGGCGGAGAGTCTCGACGGGGCCGATACACGCCTCGGGTTTACGGCCGTAAACCCGAGGGCTGCTTCATTGACACCCCTAAAAGGCTGTGATAGGCTTTGGGTGGTTTCGCGGGAAAGAAGCTGTAAAGAAGATAAGCTACGGGTTGTTAAACCGCTCGGTTGAGAGATCAGCCGGGCGGTTTTTTTGTTGTCCTGCCTGCCCACCAAAACTTCAGCGCGGATTTCAGAGCGGGGCCCCGAAAAAACCGACGCCCACGCGTAAAACCCTCGGACGACGGCCCGCTCATAATCCAGGGAGTCTTTTTGGAGACGGGTCAATAGCGACTTGCCGACCTCGCCTCCCGTCGACATAAATTCACCTTTATCGTCATCCGCCCGGCGGCTTTCCTGTGCTTCGTTTTCAAGAAGCTTGAGCCATCTCCGAAGCGGTTCAGTTTCTTGACCGGAAAATGGGGTCACCGGCTCACCGTGAACGGCTGCCCGGAAACGAACTCCCGCTTGCGCGATAAAAGACAGAACTTCCTCGGCAGCTTCCGAAGCCTGCGCCTGTTCTTTCTCGGGATAAATTCCCAGAAACTTGCGCCGCTGCGACAGCGCCTCTTCAAGGGCTTGCCGCATCGTGAAATATCGTGCCGCCATCTCCGCCTGCCTTTCGCCAAGCGTTCCCTGCCACGGGTTAAGAGCCTGAAGCGCTTTCCCGACAAGGCTCTGCGGCACGGCATCCCAGGCCCCTTTCTTCCGGATCTCAAGCGCAAGATTCTCCACATCGGCCCGAATACTCATGAATTCTTTCAATAATGTCCCCTCCGAAGACACATTGCCGGTAAGTGCTTCCTGAGAATAGATCTTTGTCAGCAGCCGGTCGGAAACGGTTTCACCTGCGGGATCCACAAGGAAGGGACGCAGGGTCGGAGTCGGCTCAAAGTGCGCGAAACCATACCCCAGCTCCCAATCAGAAAATTCTATCCCTTGGGCAGCTATATCCCATTGGGCGCTCCTGAACTTCCATGTTGCCACACCCATCCAGGTATTCTGCAAAGCAACAAGAGCTGCCAGCGCCTTGAGCGCCGCAGCTTGATGAGGGCTCACTTCTTCGAGCGTTTCCACAAACACATCTTTTAACGAGTGGACGATATCGTCGACATCGGCGTAGACCTTGCGCAGCCTCTCGATCAGGGATTTATTATGAAGTCCTTTATCCGCAAAATCACGCCGCAACGCCGTCTGGAAGCTCTGAAAGGATTTAAGAGCCACCGCAAGTTCTCCGTGAGCCTTTATCTTGTTCTGGGTTTTCAAAAATTCTCCGGCGCGGATCAGATGGTTCACTCCATCGCCCAATGAAATCCTTTCGGCAGAGATTGTTTCCGCCATGCCCGCAAACGCCGGCTGGTTCATTTCCGTGAGCGTGTTCCTTACGCGCGCAACGATCGCCGCGATCTCAGGAATCGCCGCCCGCATCTCGGCGCGGCCGCCCACCTTTGCGGCCGGCCGAGAAATGCTTGAATACGGATTCAAGCGCGCTTCGGAGCGTTTGGCGGATTGGGAAGAAAGCTTCGCCTGGACGGCTTTGGCCACGGCCGCGACTGTTTTCCAGTCGCTTCGCGAAAGCTGTGCGGCGCGCAGACCCACGCCCATCATCCCGAAACTCGCTAAAGCACGTGACGCCGCGACCCAATTTTCATGCTCCAAAGCCTCAAGCACGCGGCGGAAATACGGCCGCAGCTTCATCGGAACTTGGATACTCCGGAAGAGTTCCGTGATCCGGCGGTGGTTCCGAACTGCTACGGAACTTTTTCCGGAGGCTCTCCTCAGGACCAATCCATCGTCCGTTAGCCGATAGATCCTCTGACTGAGGCTCCTCGCGGGCGTCCGGCGAGATCCCGTCAATCTTGTGATCTCGACCACGTCTTGATAAAGATTGATCCGGACATTCACTCCGTATTGCTCAAACAAAAACCTTTCAAAATTATTCAAAGAATCCGTGAGGGCGCGCCCGTGCTCCTGATCGTAATCGATCAACATATCCGGTATTTTCGGAGCAAACTCCGCCAGAAGAAAATGAGAAGCAAAATCCATACCGAAGATCTCGTATTTCACGAATTGTTGGAGCGCAAGCTTAAGTGTAGATATGTCGACCAGCAACCGGCCCCCCGGCTTGAGGGCCTTGACCCATTTGGAAAAAAATCTTGGAGCTTCTTTTTCGTCATTAAAGGCATAACTCAGGGACTTCGTTCCTATCATCAGGTCAAGCTGTCCTTCCCCATAATCAAGCGTGCTGAAGTCCGCCAGCAACGGATAGGCCGCCACATTCCCCGGAAGGACCGCGCGATATTTAACCCCACCTGAAGATCCTTGGAACGAACTGTCTTTCTGAAAGAATTGTTCAAAGATCAGCTTGAGCGGCTGGGAAACATGATATTCGCCCCAGTTTCTATCGGTCATATAATTACGCGCTTGGGAAGGATTCGCGCTGATCCCCCTCAGGACCTCTATCTCCGGCCGCTGATTCGAGACCACTGAGAGCTCGATCGGGCGCTTACCATATCTCCCGGCAAGCACGCCGGCAACTTCCAGAAATTGGGGCGACTCTAGGGAGCCTGCTTCATCATGTAATCCAGGTCCCATTAAAGCCACTTTTAGAGGGCCGCGTTTAGCAGTATCAAGAGGGCGCAGCAAAAGATCGTATAACCCCGGAAATCGCTGTGCCTCAGTAAAGTCACCGTATCCGGACCGTCCGTAGAATTTCGCCAGCTGCGGATTGATCGTCCGCAGATAATCCGCGTAGGGGCCCGCCGCTTGAGCTGCCTTATCCGCAGGCTCCCGAATCTCGGCTCGGACTTCCTTGGTCCGGGCACGAGTGCGTGCAGGACTAGGGGTGTCCTGCCGCATCTCAGCACGGCCGCCCACCTTTGCGGCCGGCCGAGGAGTGCTTGAATGCAGATTCAAGCGCACCTCGGCTGGGACTTCCTTGGTCCCAGCACGAGTGCGTGCGGGACTAGGGATGTCCTGCCGAATCTCGGATCGAAGGGCGGCGATCGTTCTGACGGCTGAATCCAGTTTGTCATAGAACTCAAGGGAGTCGGCTTCGCGGGTGATCACGAGCGGCTTGCTCAAACCGGGATGGCCGAGGATCAGCTCTCCTCTGTCCGCTGTCACGGAAGCCCCGTACATCTTGTTCAAAACCTCGTTCAGGATCTCCCGGATCCCGGCGGCGGTCCTGTCGGAAGGATTGCCGTGAAGCTGGATCGGCGCTATCCAGAGGATCATTTTCAAAAGCTCCCGGTCGTATTGACCCGGTGTGGCATGTTCTTTTTGCCGGACCAATACATCGAATTCTTTCAAGGATTCCCGGAGCGCGGGATAAAAATACCGGTTCAGCGCCTCTCTCGCATTTTGAGATCTTCCGAACCGAACTCCGCTCAAATGCATCGCGATCCGCTCGGTCCCTCTTTCCAAAAAGATCTTCGGCTTTACATCGACCTCGTGGTCCCCATAACCGGATGCGAAAAGGATCGCGTGCTCCGTTGATTTGCGGAGACACTGGGCCGCTTTTTTCGCAAAATTGACGGCATCCTCCCCGTATTCCCCGTAGCTTTGAACGTCCAGCTCGGCTCTTAAAAGTTCGGTCCGGGCTTGATCGGCTTCTTTTTCCGCCTGATCGAGCGCGCGCCGGAAAACAACCTCCTTACGGGCGGCTTCCAGAACGGCGTCCCGATGGCTTTCAAAATACCCTTTCAAGTCCAGCATCAGATCGAGGACCAGATCTCCGTACGTGGATAAAACCTGTTCTTTAAGAGCAGCCTCTTTCGCTTTATAGATCGTTCTTTGTCCGGAACCCTGAAAAACCATCATGAAATCCGCCGCCAGCGCTGCGGCGGCGATCCTTTCCCGGATCTCTCCGGAAAAATACTTTTCAAGCGCCGGCCAGGCGACCGCAAGGTCCGGGTCTGTCTGCAGAAGTTTCGCGGTTTCATCGACCATCTCTTCATCCACCCACTTCAGCAGAACCGGCGCATCCAGACCGGCCACTTCCATTTCACGTCCTCTTGCCGCGAAACTTTTGGGGAACATTTTTTTAGCCCGGGCGATCCGTCTTCGATCTCTTTTCCATTCTTCGTTCGCGTCCCGGATCTTTTCAGGAAGGGATTGAACCGCTTTTTTGAGCTGTTTGATCAGGTCTTGGGGCACGTATTCCTTCGAGGACTTCAAGCCCCCTCTCGCTACCGAAAAAGACGCCAAAATGAACTGGTACGCGACCTTGAGCATGGGAACGGTTTCTCTCAACGCGTCCGGACCCGTCACATCCAGATCGTATTTCTGCTCTTTCATGGCCTGATAAAAAATATCGAGCTCAGCTTCGTCCCACGGCATGCCGCGTAAAAAGAAATCCATGAGCAGTTCTTTATCCGTCCCCATCTCCGTCCCCGCAGGCTCTGTTTTAGCAAGGGACAGGAATGTATCGCCGCCGGATGAGCGCAAAGTCGCGCGAGCAGGCGAGTTCACGTCCGCCTCGCTGATCGCGAGAGCCAGGGCCTCCGCGATCCATCGGCGGGTCCTGTCAGTGGAGCGGGCTTCCCGCCTGTCCGCCGGCAAGGGGCTGTTACCCGAGATAGAGTCGGGCTTCATCTCGGGTCCGGCATCCTCCTTTTGGAAGGTGAAACTCAGGGAGGCGGGATCGAACCTCATGTGCTTGAGGAAAGCGAAAACAACGGCCGGGTCGTAAAAAACGCCCGCGAGATTCGCGATCTCCGTCAGGGCTTCCGACGGTTTGAAGATATGATTGTAGGGCCGCTGAAAGGTCATCGCGTCGAACGAGTCAGCGACCGCCGTGATCTTCGCGATAAGCGGGATCTGATGGCCCGCGAGCCCTTTGGGGTAGCCCTGCCCGTTGTATTTTTCATGATGCGCGACGACATTCGCCGCGACCTCACGGAGATATTCGAACTTCTCCATCAGCGGTCTCAGCACGTTAAACCCCTCTGCCGCGTGGCTCATCATCACGGGCCACTCCGCGGGATCGAGCCGCCCCGGCTTCTTCAGGATCGCGTCGGGCACCGTGAGTTTGCCGATATCGTGGAACGCGAAGCTGTCGACCAGCGTCCGGGTGACATCAAGTCCCATAACCCCGGCCGTGGCAACGCCAAGCTCCGTCACGCGCGCCATGTGATCGAGCGTGACTTCGTCTTTTTCCGCCATCTGTTCGAGCAGTGCGAGAAGCTCGCTCCCGACCGGCCCGTATTTCAGGACCCTCCCGATCGCCTCCTCCCCCGCCCGAAGTTCGCTCCGGTCCGCGGGAGTTCCCCAGGAGGAGCGGGAAACCTTCAGGGATATCTCGAGGGAAACTGCATAACTGCCTTGTTTTAAGATTGAAGCAGAGCTCTGAAGTCCGGCAATTTCATTCGTTCTTTTAATTCGATAGACACTTTCCGGGAATTGGTCTTTCAAAACCACTGCCCACTCGTTCCGTCCTCCAAACTCCGCTGTAAAATCATCCGTATCATCAGGAGCAATAACCAACCGCCCCTTTGGCTTCAATAAACGGAAAATGCTGGCCGCCTTCCTCTTCCCAGAATCAAAAAGATACGTTTCATCCGGATAAGGCGCCAAACAATAGACCCCCGCCACGAAAGCCGCTCCCTTTTGCGCGGCAAAAGCTTCGGAGTCCTTACCGAGGATGATCCGGACATTCCTCAAACCTTCCTGCCGGATCAATAAAACCATTTTGTTGAACAACGCCGGATCGGGTTCGATAAAAATGAACCGGGCCCCGGGATTCTCACGCACAAGCGAAAGCGAAATCCAGGATTCGCCGGGACCGATATCTACGAACAGGGGCGCCGCGGCATTACCAAAAACTTCCCGCCAGTCCGCCGTCACAGAAATGATCGGAGAAAAATCGTTTTTCGCGGTTGCTTGGCGGTCGTTTGTTTTTTCATTTTCCGGCGACGCTTTTTGCGTTTGCCGCGACTCGGAGCGGGCCTCCTGCCTGTCTGCCAACGTGTCCACGGCAGAGCTATCTCTTGTTTGTTTGCGGGCCAGTTCCTCTTCAGCGGCCCGCCGGACTTCCGTCAAAAGCGCTTCGGTCGAAATGTCTTCGGGCGTGCTTAAGAGGATCGCGGGAGCAACGCGGGCCAGGAACCGGAGGATGGCGACACTGCCGTAAGAATAGGTCCATTTCTTCTTGAGGTGCGTGATGTCACTAAAGCCTTCCTTGACGAAAACGCTGGTCGAGGCCTGGAAGGTGCTTGGCGTATTTCCGTCCTCGCGCGCGGTCCGCACCAAGAGATCGGAAAAAGGAAGCATTCTCTCCAGGGTCAGCTGCGGGTACGGATCAAAGACCTCCTGCATCCCGGTAGCGTCCGTATCGAGATTGTAGAATAACGCCTGCTTCCTTGGCCTCGTGACGGAGGGATTCCCGAAAAATTTCCCGATCCATCCCCAACTGGTTTGCCCGTCAATGCCCGGCACGGACGCCGTCCGCCACAGATCAAGGCTTCCCTTGACCCAGAAGTGCCCGGCCAGGAACCCCGTCGCGCGAAAAGCCTGATTAAAATTTTTCATGGTGATCCAGAAAAGGGAATCTCCAAGCACCCCGGATATTTTTTCCCAGTCTTTTAACCGCGCCGGATCTCCGACGGGAGGAAATTCACCGGGCATTTTAAAGAATGGCTTTGCCGGATCCGGGATCGCGCCATCCGGACCCGCCGAAGGGCTTTCGTCATGGTGCTCGTCCATAAAAAGCTGGATATTGCCGGAAGTCGGCATCTCCCCCCGGGCCGCCGCTTCCATGGCATATTTAGCGGAACTTCCGTGATCCCCCGCAAAATAAAAACTGACCGTCCCGCCGCCGGGTCTTTTGAAACGGATCACCACGTCCCGCGCGGGGACCACGGGATTTTCCCCCGCCTGGACGATGTCCTGCCAGGTCCCCAGGATCAGGGCCGGAAAATCGTTGGATTGCCAAACGCCCTTTCCGTCGGCCTGCCGCACAAAATGATAATGTGCCCGGTCGAATTCATCGAGGAAGGGGGGTTGTCCTTCTACCGAAGGTGCGTGAAGTTTCTCCGCCGGATAATACATCATGCCTTCCGCCAACCGATCGATCCGCATCTCAGCACGGCGGCTTTCATTAGAAGCCGGCTGAGAAGTGCTTGAATATTGATTCAAGCGCATCTCGGCTGGGGCTTCCTTGGTCCCAGCACGAGTGCGTGCAGGACTATGGATGTCCTGCCGCACCTCGGCGCGGGGAAGGTTTTGGTCCATGACGGCGATCACGTCTGTCACTATCCGCCGGAATTGCTCGTACGTAGGCGCGGCATTGGCAATACGCTGCCCATCCACCAGCTGTTGACCACGGGCAGAGCTGTAAAACGACGCCGCGGTCGCGTCGGACACCGCATGACCCGTGACCCGGTTTGAAACAAGAGTGAGTACATCCTGTAAAACATGGCATAACTCATGCCCCGAAGATTTCAGGAATAATCCGGTTAACCAGATACTTCCTCCCACAACGATCGTCGCGCCCGCCGAATACAGGAACAAGCCGGCATCGATATGAGATCCTCTGTTCGCCAAGTCGTGAAGAACCATGCTCGCAAAGAGCGCCGGATAAACATGAATCCGGTCAAAGTAGCGGATCACTTTCACAGAGCCCGCCTCATCGAAATGGGTGGCGGTCTCTCCTCCGTTATATTGGAATATAAGCTTCCCCAACGAAAACACCAGGCTCCCAAGCCCCCATAGCGTGTGGAGATAACGTTTGTGTTTGAGATCTTTAAAAATTTCCAACGGAGTGCGATAAAAGAACCGGTAAAGTTCATTGAATATGACTGCCGTCCAACTCCCCGGGGCTCGGACCACGGGAACGCCGTACCGGGCTGCCAGGATTTTGACAAAACGCTCGTAATCGGCCGCGTCCCTGAGCTGGCCGGGAACGGAGAACATCGTTGATTCCATCCAGGCCGAAGCCAAAACATCGTTCAATAACCGCTTTAAGGGCGGCCGTAATCGCTCATCCGCCGCAACGGCCGCGGTGGAACTGTCATCGATTTTCCGTGCCGTCCCGGTCCGTAATTCGTTTCGTCCGAATTTTTCGAGCCGCTCCCCGGTGAATTTCTCGAGATCCGCAAAACCTTCCCCCATCCTCCGGACAGCCTCCGAAAAAACCTCCCGGTTCCACGCCCGGTCCTGACTTTCAATGAAGACCTCGTAAGGGAAATAGAACATCTGCTCCATCTTTGTCATCGGATGTTCTTCGGAATTATTTTCCACCAGACGCCCGGCATCCCGGTATTTTGCGTAGCGCGGGCCCGCAAAGTCCTCCCGGATCGCCTTGACCAATTCCTGATACTGGGCCAGCACCGCCCCGACCCGGTCAAGATCGCCGCGGATATCTTTCGAAAGGTCCCGGGCCAAAAGACCTTTCTTTAAAAGAACATACATTTCGAGTTTGAGGGCGGCCAGCGAGTTCCTGATGTTATGGTCAAACCATTCTCCCCAGGTCACCCGGTCGCCGTCATAACCCTCCCCGAAGACCGAAAAACCGTTCTCAAGTTCTGTCACGATCCCGATCAGGTCCTCTAGATACTGGACCTTCTGGCGGAGTCTATAGATGTCCGTTCCCTTTTCCTCGCCCGCCGCGGCCTTGCCTCCGAAAGAATCCGCCCTTATCGGAGCCTCCGGATCGGGCCATGCGATCTCCCGGGGAACCTGGATCACGGAAGGAATCGTTCCATAAGACGCCACCGTCTTCGCGCCGAACAAAAGATCCTCATATCCGGGAACGATCCGGTCGTCGAACGCTTTTTCCGCCGAAGTATAAAAAAGCGACGCGCGGTCAAGGCGAACCTTCTGCGGCTCATGCGCCTCGCGGTTCGTGCGGCTTACGGCATCCGCGAGAATGGCCGCTTCTTCGGGGGAAAGCGGCGCCACCACATGCATCGCCGTAACGTGATAACGGGTCCGCGGCCTGAAATTCGAAAGACCTTTGTGCCTTTCGAGAAGTCCTTCCACCATCGCGTCCATCGCGGCAAGATCCGAGTCCCGCGCCGGGTCGAACTCAAAAACAAGAAGCCGGCCTCCCTTGAAAAAAGCAAGCTTTCCGAGGTAACCTTCGGCCGACTTCATGGTCTCAGCCGCTTCGCGAAAAACCGACGGGTCCTTTTCCAGTTCCGGGTTCCGGTCTGCGGGTCCCGCAACCAACGTGATGTGCCGGACCTCCGAAGGAACCAGCCTTACCTTGGCCGCGAGCTTGGGATCCGCGCGGTCGAGCTTGCGAAAAAGTTTCAAAAGCATTCCGTCCATATACGCGTTCGCTTCGGGATCGTTCCCGAGCCTGTGGGCAAACACAACATGACGCGCCGGCTCGATCGGCTCTCCCTTGACACCCTCCGCCTTCATCGCGGCAATATCGTCCTCTTCGAGCCTCGCGAACTGTTTGCGGTATTCCTGAACTCGCTGAACGGTACCGGGCACCTTGTGGACACTAAAGTGCTGCTTCGCCGCAGGTTGATCCGCCCGCATCTCAGCACGGCGGCCCCCCTCTGCCGCCGGCTGAGAAGTCCTCGGATATCGATCCGAAGGATCCTCGGCCCTCGGGATTCCCACAACGATGCGGTACAACTGCTCATTGTGCCGGTACAGTCCCGCGACCCGGCCAAGCGATTCCAGCGACCATCCTCGCTTTCGGGCCAGGGCCGTCAAGGAAGCAATCTCGTAATCGGTATACTTGGGAGATTCATCGCCGAGCATCAACAGGGTCCCGGGATGCGAGCGCTTCAGAACATTCCCGACTAGCTCATCGATCTCTGGCTTGGAGGACAGGTAACGCGCCTGTTCCGGATGCTGCATGATCGAGGGCAATACATTGAGCATGATGACCAGATCAAAATTCTCACCAGCGGGGATCCCCCCGAAATCGGTCTTCCTCCCGCGGTCCATCGCGTCAAGCCGGTCCTTCAGGACCGAAGCCCAGGCCGACACTTTCGGCACTTTGAACTGCCGGTCAAGAGCCTCCCGGAGCGCCGCCACCCGCTCAACGTATTTCTCGTCGTGCACATCGCTGGGCTGCAGCAGGGTCACATCCACCCCGGCAGTTTCTAAGGCAAAACTGATATCAAAGAAATCGGACGGTCCCACCTCGAGGACTTTCTGCCCTGCCTTGATCCTGCCGCTCGCGAAAAGTTCCTGCGCAAACCGGACGGCACCTTCCTGAACCCGCCGCGCTTCCTCTTGCTCGAAGGAATACCAGCGCACCACCCAGCTCAGAACATCCAGCACACCGGTCCGGTCAAACGCTGTCAGAAGGTCCCGGACAGGAATGCTCTTTCCCTGAGCCTTCGCGGGCGCCGTTGCTTTCACGGATGTTTTCCCCGCCCGTGATTCGGCGCGGACGTCCGGCGCAAGCCGGACCTTGAAGATCTTCACCGTCTGCGTGCCGGCGGGACGGCCGAACGCGCTGACCGAAATGACCTCCTGGCGGATCTTTCTGACCGAAAGACCCTTTTCCTGTTTGAAGAGAGGCTCCAGGGTATTTCCAATTCCCATGACGTAGTAGGCGCCGCCGGGTTTGAGACGAACGGACAATTCGGACAGGGTTTTGGAAAACGTCCTGCCTCCGGGGTCTTCCGTCCTGAGATCCGCTTCGTTTCGGTCTTCGGAAGGAGCCGGGGCGTTATCAATAATGGCATCGTAGGTATCGCGGACATTCTCAAACCCGTCGCTTTCCCAGACCCGCACACGGTCCTGAAGGTTGTGCGCGTACACATTGGCCAGGCTGTTTTGAACTTCCAGCTTACCAATGTCCACGCCGTCGAGCTCGATACCCGGTACCGTTTTCCCGAGAACCACAAGCTCCGGACCTGCCCCCGACCCCTTAACCAGGATCTTTTGACCCGGACGGATCTCCGGAAGGACCGCGGCGAGCAGGACGGCAACATAGGGATTTTCGGGAGAATACACATTGGCAAAAACGAGGAACCGGTAGTCGTTTAATGTCTGCTCCCGGAATTGAATGCGGTGGGCACTCGAAACATTGATCCGCTCGCCGGTCTTCTTTCCCGGAAAAACCACGGGCGAAAGCAGGTCCCGGCGGTCCCGCCAGAAGGAGAGCCACTCTTCTCCCGGATCAAATATGGATTTTCGCCCCTCAAAAACCGTAGGGTCCAATTCCATCAAGCTGAGGTTCCCGCGTCTTGTTTTCTCAACCGCCAGGCCAAGAGGGTCGCCCTTATACGCAAGGAGCCAGGAACGGAAAACTTCGCCGTCTGAAAACCAATCGGCAAACCGGATCACCCGGTCAAGCGATGCGGACGGCTCGATCGGAAAAACGCTATAGCCCTCGCCAAGCGAAAGACCGGCGGGTCCCTCGGGAGATATCCCGAGCGCCTTCAGGTAAAAATAAAGCGGCGAATTTTCCGAGACTTTCAAACCCTCCGCCCGCTTCCCTTCCCTCGGCGCCGCCCGCATCTCCGCGCGAAGATCGTCCTTTTTGCTCCCGGAATCAGCGTCTGCGGCTGAGCCCCTTCCCGAGATAAGATTTTCCCTCATGTACCAAGCCCCGTAGAGCTTCATATTTTCGGAAGGCGCCGGCACGGAAAACGCAACGGGCTTTTCCAGTGACCGGAGTGCGGCGGCAATAGCCTCGCGGGTTTCCCGATTGAAGTCCCCCGTTTTCGCGCGCAGATCCGCAAGAGCAGCCCGGATCCTTTCCGAACAACTCCGGTAAACGGAAGAGTTTCCGAGCGCGCGTCCCGCCTCAACCGCGATCCTCGATGCGCTGATGAAAACCGAGATCTTCACATAAATGTTCTCGCTCTCCTCTCCGAATCCGGTCAGCCCTTGCAGAAGATCTTCCAAAGCTGAGGGAGAAAGGACGGGCGCTACGCGCTCCATCCCCGCAAGGGCTTTCTTTCTCAGATCGCTTTCGCCGATCCCCTTGAAATTGGAAATAACCATCCACTGGGCCGTAAAAAACATGGCCCCAAAAACCGCTAACCCGGCCAAAACCATGCCGTTTTCGGCAAACCATGCGTTCATCGGAGATTTTGCGGCAAATTCGGGACGAAGCGCGAAAAGAACTCCGACCATCATCGCCGCTTGAGCTACCGCAATGCTTTGAACGAGCCCGACGAGCGCGATCCTTTTCAGGATCTTTATCAGCCGGCGGTCTCGCCATGTCTCGGCGGTTCCTTTACTGCCATCCTTGAGCACTTTCAACCAGTAGACCGCCTCGACCGAAGCGATCCATTCCGTTCTCACCTGCTGCATCAGCTGTGAAGATCCGGCCGGTGCGGCGTCCTCAATCAACGCATCGAGGACCCTTCCGAGATTTTCTTCATAAATAATGGTGAGCCCTTTAGGAAAGAGACGGGCGAGACGCGAATCGCTCGGCAATCGGGAGAGATCAGCTCCCGCGGCCAACATCTCCCGGAGCGCAAAAAGCCGGGCGATCACTTCAAGCTCCAGAGAAGTCGCCGGACGTTTAATGTCTTTTCGTAGGATCGCAAGCTGTTCGCGTGTCCGGGACGCCCATTCTTCATCTACATTCGTGCCCCGTTCCACGATCCGGACCGCCCCAGAACCTTGGGACAGCTTCGCGCCTGCACCCACGGGAGCGGCGTCAGAAACGGTAACAGAAGGCTCGTGAAGAGCCTTTTGCGGAACGGTTTTCTCCAAACCCTCGACCGCCAGAGAAATTTCCTTCCCCAACGCGAAGCCAACGATCCCGAGTCGGGACCGGGTCTCGAGAAGCCCTCTCCGGAGCATCCGGACTTTCTCTTCGCTCACATGGATGACCGGAAGCTCCCCGGGATCTTTGGAGACCGAAACGGCGAGCCGGGAAGCACTTAAAAATGCCTGCATTTTCAGGGAGAGATCTTTCTGGTCCTCCGCGAACCGGATCAGACGGTCCGTCATATCCGCGCGAACTTCGGACGCCAGATCCGGCGCGATCTTCGCAAGCTCCACAAGTGCGTTTTTTCTCAAAACGGCTTCCGCGATCCCGCCGGTGCAAGCGAGGATCAGGAAATTTAAACCGGAGAAAAGCCCCACGAATCCGGACACCGCGGTAAAAAGAACCCGGCTCTCCGCGAACCCTCCCTGCGCCGCGGAATTCGCGCCGCCGAAGTAAAAAGACCCCAAAGCCCCGGCCAAAACCGCCGCAGCCTGAACGATCCCGGCGATCGAAAGTCTCCGCAAAAGTTTTTCGGTGCGCCGCTGTTTTTCCGTCCGGGCAAAGCCTTTTCTGCCGTCCACCAGGACCTTGAACCAGTAGCCGGCTTTCACCGTAGCGCTCAAGGCCGCTTTTTGATCCGGCGAAAGCCCGGCATCCCCGGCCCTTTCGACTTCCCCGATCAACGCTTCCAGGATCCTTTCCAGATTCCCGGAATAAATAAGCAGGAGCCCTTTCGGGAAAAGGCGGCCAAGCCGAGAATCAGCCGGAAGTCCGGAAAGATCCGCGCCCTCGGCCATCATGTCGCGAAGCGCGAAAAGCCGGGAGAGAACTTCAAACTCTCGCGGGAGCGCGGAACGCCTGATGTCTTTTTGAAGCGTCACATACTGTTCGCGTGTCCGGGCCTCCCATTCTTCATCCGCGGTCCAGACACGAGTGCGTGCAGGGCTAAGGATGTCCTGCCGCAATTCAGCCCGGACAGATCTGGGTTCCTTTTCATATCCCCTTGCGGCCTCGCGGGCGGTCGAAAGAACGGCAATGCTGCCAAGATCGAGAGCTTCGTTCATGGGCCGGATCTTTGACCGGTCTTCCCCAGAGAAGGTGCTGCTCACCCCTCCCACGTACGTCGCGAACTTCGGGGAAGAACCCGTTGCTCCGGTGGAAGGATACATTTTTTCCAAAGTCCTGAGCATCAGCCGCGCGGCCAGGATAAGACGATCGCGAAGTTCCTCCTTGGAGGAACCTTTTTCGAAAGAAGCCGCGAGGGTGTGTTCCCCCGAGAGATCGCCCTGGGGTTCGAAATCAAAGATCATATGAACCGCCTGCTTGGGATCATGCCCTCTAAAGCCGAGGTCTTGATGCCGGTAGGTCCGTTTGAGACCGTGGTGAGGCGTTACGACGATCGTGATCTCATGCTCAAGAAAATAGAGGCTTGCGAAAACGTTCACGTCCTTCTGCCCGCTGTGTTGAAAGGCCCGCATGGCTGCGACCTCGCCGGAAAGACGCTGCGCAAAAGTTTCCAGAGACGCTTCATTCCACTCGCCGGAGCGGAGCGTCAAGGCTTTCCGGTCCCCTTGCTCATCGAGAAATTCTTCCGCGATCTTTCCCTGCGATATTTCCGTAGCGGTTTCCGTCTGCGGGGCAAGCGCCTTGGGGGCGACAGCCGGGGTCTTTTTTTCCGGAAAATATTTCTCGAGGAAAAGGGCTATCCGACGGAACAGCCCCGGAGCTTTGGCTAAAAAAACTTCTTTGGGGCCGGGGAGAGCCTGCTCCGCGTTTCTCGATAGGATCGCGCTAATTGAACTAATATCCGCTTCGACCCTGTTCGTCCGGGAGCGCGTCATGAGCCACGGACCTTCCTGGATCTCACGGAGTATGTTGTCAACTTTCGCCTGAAGGACTACGGCGTCGGCTTCGAGCGACGCGTCAGGCTCGCAGAACGTCCCCTGCGGGGTTTCCGTCGCAAGTTCGAGCGCACGAAGATAAAGGTTGGTCGCGCGGAAAAGCGCGGGGTCTTCCGACTTGAGGAGTTGTCTCTGCGCCAATAAATTCCGCGCCATTGATTCCGCAAAACGTTCCCGGTTCGCCCCCAGGATCACCGTATTGACGATAAGATCCGCGGTCAATGTTCCGACCGCATACTGCTGGTTCGCATTAAGCCGTCCGTCCGGATCCAGATCGTAAATGGGCCCGTGAATGCCAAGCTCCCTCAACAGCCGTTCCCCGGCCTGCCGAACGAGCGCGTGGTCGAACGAATAAGAAAGGCCGAGCTGGAGCGCGTTCCGCGGGATAAGGATTATTTCCCCCATCATCGAGACCGCGACGTCATTCGCCAAAGCAAAAGAGAGGTTTTCCAGGGGAGAAATCGCTTTTGCTTCCTGGCGTTCGTAATGGGCCCAATAATCATTCCGGAACTTCGCGAAATCTTCTCCGGTCTCGAGGATCCGGACCCGGGGCGTCACGTCCAGATGCGGGAAGATCTTTTGCGCCTCCTCCATCGTTCGCGCCACCCAGGCTTCCGAAAGAACGTCCCCCTCCGCCCCATGTTGGCGCATCTCGGCTGGGACTTCCTTGGTCCCAGCACGAGTGAGTGCAGGACTATGGAGGTCCTGCCGCAGCTCGGCACGTACGGGAAGCAAAGAACGGGTTTCCGCGCCGGCCTGGCCGACAGGCTGGCCGTCCCCTTTCTTTTTGAGTGTGACGACTTTTTTCCGGAGCTCGAGGGGGGAGGTGTAAAGCGGAACGGTCCCGTCCAGTTTTCCGGAGGCTTCCCCGGCGGCTTTTTGAACGATCTCCGAAGGATCTTTTTGCCCCCCGGCAAGAGTTGTCAGAATATTTTTCCAGGCCTCTTCTTGCCCGGTGCCAAGACGCCCGGCGATCTCCCCGATCGCAAAAAAGGCCGCCCTCCGGATAGCGTAATGATCATGCCTTGCGGCTTTCATTAATACAGGGAGCGATTTTGTGTCGCCGGCCCGGCCCAAGGCCTCGGCGGCTTCCTTACGGGCCGGAAGGAAATCATCTTTCCGGACCGTTTCGCGGAGCGCGGCAAGTACAACCTCCCGCATTTCCGCTCCCAGATGCCCGGTGCGCAGGAACGCGCCCAACGCGATCGCCGCCGCCGGCCTCAAAGCCATATCTTCCACATCATTCTTTTTCAGTAGATCGATCAGAAACGGGATCAGCTCGACTTGCTCTTTTGTGCCGGCGCCAAGGATGGCGAGGATCTTGCCGGTATTCATGATCGGAATAACCTTGAGCCTGGCCCTTGCCTCAAGCCATCGGGTCACGAGACGATAGGCGGCATAGGCAGCCAGCGCAGCGCCGGCGACGTAGTAGAGGTCGCTCCCCGTCCATTCGCCGCGGATCAATCGGTCGCCCAGGAACGCGACGCCCGGGACCGCATCCGCCCGCAGCTCGGCTGGGACTTCCTTGGTCCCAGCACGAGTGAGTGCAGGACTATGGATGTCCCGCCGCAGCTCGGCGCGCATCGGCTTCCGGTCAAATTTCCGGCGCAGCACGGTAACATTGTCGGGCGCGGTCTTGCCTCCCGCGTACTCGACATATTGTTCCGCTGAAGTTCCGTACGAAACAAACCCCCGGATCCGCTCATCGCGAAACTCCCGGGACTTCCCCGCGTGGAATCCATAGATCCCGTCCGAAGCCAGAAGGACCTCGACCGCGCTTGCGTCGCTCAGGTCGATCGTCTGGATATCGACTACCGGGATCAGGATCTTCCGGAAAGCCCGGTCCCCGAAAGAACGGCCCGTGATATGGGATTTCCCGGTCACGGGATCCGTCAAATACCACCCGCCGTTTTTTTGTTCCGCAAACGTATAATCGCGTCCTTCCAGGAGCCCGGCTTTTGCGGCCACCCCCCGGTAAGCATCCCGCTGTTTCGGGTCCGAAAAATGCTGTTCCTCGACCGGAACTTCCTTTCCGTCCTTGAGAAGATATGCCGGAGAATCTCCGATCAGCATAAGGTGCAGCGTCTTCCGGTCCGACGGCACGAATACGCAGGTGAGGGTCGAGCCCGACTTGAATCCTTTCATCATGGAATAAAGGATTTTGAACGTCCTCTCAAACGCCGCGCGGATATCGCCTCGATTCAGGAGAAGCGCCCACTTGAAGACGGGCGTCAAAAGAACGCTCAGAAATCTCGAAACGGCCTTTCCGCCGTGCCCGTCCATGACCGCCATCATCTGCCCTTCAACCTTCATCCATCCCGGGACCCATACTCTGAGTTTTCGATCCACAAAACTGTCTTCCTGGGGCAGCGCAAGTTCCGGGTGTCCGATCTCGCTGCCGCGGGCCTGCGCGATCTCCGTTCTTTCCGGATCCTTGAAAGAGATCCGCTCCCAGGCGCGAGAAGAAACACTGGCAAGGCTGCGAAGGACGGCCCCGAGGACCTTAAGGGCGGTGCCGCCGGCGATGCTGATCATCAACCCGAGGGACCATTCCCTGACTTCCCGGGCGTTAAGGAACATCGCCCACTTGAATTCCTGCGGAGAAAGAACGCCTTTCCCGAAACCGCGATCCAACATGAACAGGGAACAGCCTCCCGGTTTTCGCATATCAAAGACGGCGGCGTAATCGGGGTAGAGCTTCAGTTCGTCGGCGGGGAGCGGCCTCGGCCCGACAAGAGACATTTCTCCCTTAAGGATGTTGAGGATCTGCGGGAGTTCGTCGAGAGCGGTCCGGCGAAGGAACGCGCCGATCGGGGTCGGGATCCGGTCGCCTCCTTCCGGCATGGTCCGGAACTTGTACATCCAGAAAAGTTTCTGCCGGTAACCCGGCCGTTCCTGCCTGAAAAAGACCGGCGCCCCGATCCACGGCGCAAAGAGCAGTGTCGCCGCCGCCAGGAGCGGCAGCAAGGCCACCGCCGCCGCGACATCGATCACCCGGATCCACGGCGCCCATTTCGCGTACGGCGTCTTCCGGAATTCTTTCGGCGTAATAATATTCCGGTCGCGCCCCCCGAAAGAAACCGCTTTACCACCCCCCTCGGAGACCCGGTCTCCGAGCTGCGGCGACTGATCGCGAAGCTCGGCGCGGCCGCGAGCTTTCGATGGAGCGGACGAATTAAGATCCAGAGCGGCCAATTCTTCCAGCGAGGAAGCTTTTAGTTCCGGAAAAAGCTTCGCTTCCGTAAAAGCGAGGATCCTGCCGGAGCGCCCCCGGACCTGCTGATCGATCGCTTTTGAGATCAGCTGCGCCGCGCGGATCACTCCCTGCCGCTGCCTTTTCAAGATAGCTTTGGCGCCCGCGCGCAGAAGACCTTCCTCGCTCTCCCCGAAGAAATCTTGCATGGCTTCCGTATAACCGGACAAATTCTGCTGAGGCCAGAGATGAACGCCCGATAAAATCCCTTTCTGATCGTAAATAAGCGTGACTCTGATCCAGTCGGAAGCGTAGAGACTGCGCGACACGTCGTACTTTGTTCCCCGGATCGCCTGGAGATGGGAAGTGGCCTTTTCTTCGAATCCCAGAAGCACCTGCTGCCTCTTTTCGGAGATCGCCAAGGCGCCCAACCGTTGCCCCGGTCCGGCTTTCGCGGGGATCATTTGAGAAAGGATCCGGACAGTGATGTCGTCGTTTAATCCGTAGGGGCCCAGTTCCGCCTCTCGCTGGCGGACCAAGCTTTCCTCCGGCTCGTCTCCCGCAAGATCCGTCCGCAGCTCGGCTGGGACTTCCTTGGTCCCAGCACGAATGCGTGCAGGACTATGGATGTCCTGCCGCCGCTCAGCGCGAGGCTGGCCTTCGGAGGATCTCTTCTGCTGCAAGTCGGCACGGGATAACCACCCCCACCGGATCAGGAGATCGACGGCTTCTTTTTGAAAATTTCCCGCCGCGGATCCTTTCGCCTTCAACTCGGATGCGATCCTCTCGATCACCTGCCATTCATCCCTGTGTTCCAGAGCGGCTCTTTCAAAGACGGCTTCGAGCATTCTTCCGCGAATTGAAAGATCTTCTTCCTGAGAAGCGGTGAACGCCAGGATCTCCTCAAGGAGCGAACGGGCCACAAGCTTTTTTTCTTCGGCTTCCGTCAGCGGGACCTTGTGCAAATACCGCTCCTGAAGCTGGCCAAAATAACCCGTCAAACCCGAGCCTGTTCCCGGAAGGCCGGAGGCCATCAAGGGGCCTCCCCTCATGCCGTCTTGCAGGAGCTTTGCGTTCATCGCGTGCGCTGCTCCGACGTTGTAGACGACATTCGCCCGGGGATAGCGGCGCAAGAGTTCGAGTTTTTGCTCGCGAATGAGTTCATCTCGCCGGAGAGTTAATTCCGCCATCAGTTGCCCGATCTCGCGATAGGTTTTGAACAATTCACCGGTTTCATTTTGATAAAAGAACTGCCCGAGGGAGCCCCCGAGCGCCCTGGCCCGGAAATAAAGGTCCCGCCAGACCTCATAGCTCACTTGCATCGGGAATCTTACACGCACGCCGGCGCCGGCCATCCAAAAATCCCGTCGCTTGACGAAACCGTCTGCCGGTACTTTCGCCCACCGATCACGGGTCTTTTCAAGCCGCCTCGAAACCGTAAGGTCATCCTGTTCGATATATCTCACGGCCCTTTCGCGGGTGACCTTTTCATAAACCGCTCGGAGCTCCCGGTCATGTTCCGCGAGGATCGCCGGCCACGGAAGTTCACGGATCCCCGCCGGCAGGCGCGCCAGCATATGCTGCGGAGACATGATCTCTTCAGGGATCACGATCAGTTCCGGATACCCATGGCGGGCAGGATTTTTGTAGGACCTTGCGACAAGCCTCTCCAGCTCCGGACGGATCTGCTCAAAATCTGCCGTGGTCAGATGCGACGAATACAGGTCGAAGGCGTGCCCTTCGATCACCGCGTCCCGGGAACTTTGCACCCGGAAGACCCGGAAGACGCTCAGACCCATGCCGGCCGCCACCGCGAGAGTTCCGCCCATGAAAAAATTCCGCCTTGAAAAACCCCTGCCCTTCGCCGGTAAGGAAGGTTTTTCCGGTTGCCGCAGAAGCTGAACGCCTTCCGCTGCCCGCTTCCCTTCAACCACGATTGCCTTCGCCCGTATCTCCGAGCGCTTTTCACCCATCCCAGAACCAGGTTCCCAATCTCCGTCTTCAGGGGCCTCACCTACAGCATCTTGAGCGGGCCGCTGCATCCATTTCCAAAGAACTGACGGACGGATCCCCAACCCCAACCGGAGCATGGCCCCGACAACCGCTCCGAATTCGAAACCCAGAACCCATGTGGATGCAAAAACCGTAGCGATCGAACCCGCGAGGATCATCCATATTTCCCAATCAAGAATAATGCGGAGAGCCGCATAAGCGTTCCAGCTCCGCGGGGAATGGAAGAACCTCAAGATACCTTTTTTCCCTTCCAGGAGATCCTTGAGGGTAAACAGAACGGGAACATCAAAGAAAAAGCTTGGCGTTGTAAACTCAGCGAACCCGCGCACCTGTTCATAGGGCTTTTCGACGACACTCCAGCCGAATTTTTCGACGGGGATGTAAGCAAAGTTCCGCGCAATATCCGGACCGCAGGTATACGTCACGAAAATTTCTTTTTTGCGCTTGGCGTCTTTCATCCAGCTTGCGATATCGTCTTCGGTAACATCTCCGTCCGAAGCCGTCCAGGTATTCCACTTCCCGTGCCCTGCCACGCCAAGGTACCCCACAGACGGATCCAGAAGATTTCTTTTCAGATCTTCCCGGCCGGAATTCTTCAGAACGCGGAACGAAAACCCCTTGAGCCGCCAGTAGATCCGCGCGAACCAAAGCCATGGCTGGATCGCTTGATAGATCTCCTGTGTACTGACCAGAAGAACAAATTCCTTTTTCGCTTCCGCGGAAACCGGCAGCGTCTTCACCTGATCGGGTTCTTGAGCGGAAATGCTTCGCGAAAACACCTCCGGTTCTTCGGCCTCCGGGATCTTCATGACGGCGAGAACGTCCTCGAGATCTCCGATGAAATCATCCAGGGACTCATACCGGAACTGCCGTTCAAGCCCGCAGCGCTTGAGCATGGCAAGCAATTCCGCCGGCATATAGCCGATCTCCGACAACGCTGCCGACGTCAACCCCTCGTCATTGCGCAGGGCGATCCCGTTGAGCATTTTCCCAAGGCGCATCAAGTCCTTCGTGGAATACAAATTAAAGTCGATGACCGTGAATCGCTTTTCGGGACCGGAAAGAAAAACGTGCCAGTATTGCAGGTCCCCGTGGTTTTCGCCCGTCCAACGCTGGAATTCCCTGAGAGCTTTCGCAAAAGCCAAAAGCTGCGGCGCCAGCACCGGAAAATTTTCCCGGAAATAATCCTCACCCCGAAGATCCTTTGTGCCCCAGAGAAAGTCACCCAGTTTGACGCCTTCAACGGGCTCTGTAACATTGACCGGATTCCCCAGAGGGTCCTTCAGCGTGATCCCTCCCGCGAAATACCGGGTCCAGGGCTCCATCTCATGTTCTTTCAGGACTTGAAAGATCCGGGCCTCCCGCAGCAGGAACCGAGGCTCCCGCCGGTCGTTCAACCGGAGCCAAAAATCTTTTCCGAGGAAGCCGTCGGGACGGATCTCCACCGCTTTTTTGACCCGCTTGCGCTCGTCCTGATCCGACGCGTCATGGAAACCTTCCCCCTCGATCAAAAACCGCCTGCCTTCCAGCGCCACGATGTCCCCGGCCAGGATCTTCTCGTAATGTCTCGTATCCTTCACCACCCGAAGCCCCGAAAGATCGGGCCGGACCTTCCCTTTCCGGCTCACCCCTTCGGAGACCCGGTTTCCGAGGCGGGTCGGTTGGTCGCGCAATTCCGAACGCCGCCGAAATTCGTCCGAGGCCCAGCCGCGAAGCGTCGAGAGAATATGTTTTTTAAGAAACCTGCTTTCAAGCGAGTCTTCGGCAACGGCGCGCGCTTCGAAAGAACGCGGCATCGCAAGAGGCCCCGGGCAGGCATCATGAAAGAAAGGCTGGATAAGCGCGTCTTGGGCGACCCGTGCAGGAGGAGAGCGGCCTTCATCGTCGCCCTGCGGGTCCACCGCGATCCAGGTCTTCAGATGTTTTTCTTCCAGGGTCCTAAAATATTCGGAGAAAAATGTTTTGATCACCGTGCCCGGATCCGGGAAGAACTCCTTCCGGCCTCCGATATCGAGCGAACGGAAAACAGCGCCGAAGATCGCGGCCTTCACGACCACCTGATCCGCACCCCAACGTTCCCCGAAGGACCGGAGGCTTGTCAGGTCCGTTTCCTCTCCCGCGAGCGTTTCGTCTTGAATGTGAAGCGTGTTTTTCCTCAGGCCGGCGTTCTGCTTGAACGCCTCCTGCCTGCCCATTTTCTCCGCGTTCATCAGGATAAGTTCGGAAGCCGAAAGAACTTTCCCTTTGGGAAGCATCCCAAGGCCGGCCAGGGCTTCCGAAAGACGCGTCCGGAACCGGGCGAGGTGCGGATCGCTTTGCAAAAGCTGCGGGAACTTGACCCAGCGGTGCGGCGTCAGCGTCCGGTAGAAAAGAAGGCGGGCAGTCAATGTTTTCCCCTGTCCCTTCGTTCCTTCGCGAAGTTCGGAAACCGTCTGAAGGGCCCCGGCTCCATCGGGGAGAGCGTCGAGGCCGCGGATCCCGAGGAGCTCGATGAATTCGCGGTTTTTATTCGTCATTTTTTGAAAATGTCTTTTCCCGAATCCGATAGAATCCTCCGTCAGCACGCCTTCATAACGGCCAGCAAGATCATTCCAGAAGTGGACCGGAGCATGCTTCGTTTCCTCGTTGGAATAAAGCTCCCCCACGCCTTTGACCGCAAGCCATGTCCCGTCCCGCAACGGGAAATAAACGGTCCGGAGATTCGCCACCAGAACCGGCATCAGACTTTTTTCGGACGAACGGTCCGTCACGCCCACAAGGATCTTTTGCCCGCGGCGGAGCATCTCCGCGACGACGGCCGGATCGCGCGAAGCGAGAAAAACGGCATGCTTGTCAAAAAACTCCTCACCTCCCATCGCTTTCACCGCGCCGGGATCGATCGCCTCGAACGACCCGGTAAAATGTCCGGCCGGCATCACCGCCATGAACACCGGTTTAAGCGCATGATCCTCCAAAAGAACCCGTTGGATCTCGTCCGTGAACAAACCTCTCAGCGCCGGATATCCCGCCAGCCCTTCTTCGTGGAAATAAGCCTCGAAGCGGCCGCTCACCCCCTCGGAGACCGGGTCTCCGAAGTGGGTGGGTTGTTCACGCAATTCCGCGCGAACGGAATCTGCTTCGGCGATGCGAATCGCCGAAGGGAGATCTTCCCATCCCGGAAACGGCTTCATGTCTTTCAGGAAATCTTCCAGGGAGGCTCCTTTTTTAAGAAACATCCGGCGACTGAACACCGGCACGAAGGTGTTCAGCGCGGCGTCCCGAACCAGATAATACTCCGGCTTTCTCCGGCTGTTCTGATGGTAAGCCTCCCCATCATGCGCCGCGATCAGAACGCGTCCCTTTTTCTGGAAAACAGGGACGAGCGTCACGGTCTTCCCCGCCAGATCGGAAAGCCGGTGGATGTCAGCGCTCCGCCCGTTTTCTTTTAAATACAGGATGCCGTTGGAAGCCACCGCAACGTCATGTCCGTAAATCCCAAGCGGGACCTCTTTGCCGTGCGCGTAATCGATCAGCGCAAGCCGCCCAAACCGCACCGGCGCCGCCTTTTCGCCACCCGGGACTTGCTTAAAACTTTCTTTCCCGGAAGGAAAACGCGGGACGGCCGCTTGTCCCAAAGAATGCCTGTAATAAGTCGAAACGATCTTTCCGGAAACTTTGTCGCGTACGGCCATGTAGATCCCGTAAACGGGGTGTTCCTCCAGAGAGATCTCGGCAGGCTGAAAACCGCTACGCCCTTCATAAATAGCTTTGGCCTCCGGGAGCGTCACAAGCTGGTTTCCCAAAAAATTCACAAAATGCGGGGAGCCGTGGTAGCGATCGATCAACCCGCGGCTCTGGTGCCGCGATTCACGGACAGAAACCGTCACGGGATAAACCTGACGGGCCCGGGTTCGCGCGAGCTCAAAAGAGCTCCCGCTGTAATAATCCGAAATATCCCTCTCGGAAAAAACGAAAGCCTCCTTGCCGGCATACGAAAAAAGCGGATAAAGAACATCCGCCCGGCCTTGCTGGTAGTTCCAGAATTCGGATTCCAGATAAAAATTCGCGACCTGCCCGCGCTTCGGGTCCCGCTCGACCTGCGCGATCACCGTTTGTCCCGCAAGCCCTCGTTCCCCGAGAACCGCTTCGTACTTTTTCTCATACATCGCGAAGATCGGGGCCGGAACCCTGTAACGGATCTCGCGATTGCGGTACTTTAGAACGATCTCCCCGCCCTTCAAAAGAGTCAGCCGTGCGATCCGGTCGCTTGGGGGAAGCAGCGGATCTTTCGGAGCCGCATCGTAAGCGCGGATCAACCGTTCGACGCCAAGGTCCGCGATCGGAGGCGCGACATTTCCGCCCGGAAGCTCATAGGTCGCGGCCAGCCGGTATTTCTTTCCGTTTTCAAGAACCGATAACGGATAAATATTGAGAACGATCCGGGCGCCGGGCTCTTCTTCAACGATCAAAAGATGATCCGGGCTTTCCGGTTTTTCGCCCTTGGGACACAAACGGAGGTGCGCTCTCCCCGTCTTGGAGAAGAAATAAACCTCGGCCTGAAGATGCCCTTTCAGAATGAAATAATCTCCCGGCCGGAGTCCTACGCCTCCTGCCAGCAAACTTTCCGTCAGTTCGGATTTTGTTTTCTTGTGCAAGAGAACCGCCCGGTCGCTGAGGCCGAAGGCTCCTCCGCGCTCCATCAACGGAAAAAATCTTGCAAGGGCGGCCCGGATTTCTTCTTCGGGAAGCTTGCCTTCGGCGGCCGCTATCAACGCGGGGACATTCAACGAATTCGCTTCTGCGCTTTTTGCGGCCCATCCGCGAAACCAAAGGGTCCATTGATCCTCATCCACCGGCGTGGGCCGCTCCATCCCGACCTCGGTGTAGCGTATCTTATGCCAGGAGACCGCGCTCTCGATCTGGCGTTGGCTCCGGTAAAAGCCTCCCGGAACTTTGGCCACGTTTGCGGGCGTCTTGGGTGTTCCGGCGGGAACGCGATCAGCCTGCCGGCGCAGCAACAACGCGACTTCCTCACGCGTTTTCATGCTTTTGGTCATGCCGACGTCTTCGTAACTGATCCGGTGCTTTGACATCGCTTTTTGGATCTGATCCGAAGCGATGCTCCCGCAAACAAACTTACTGAGATTCGGCCCTGTCGGAGGAACCCCTTTCGGGAACGCCGCCACAAGCGCCTTCACAAGTCCTTTAAGGAGTTCGATCCACTGGTCTCGCGTCCGTCCTTTCTGATCCAAAAGTTTTTCGATCTCCGGCAAGAGGTCCGGCATGGTTTTACCGGCTTCCGACTCAAAACGTTCTTGATCCTGAAATTCTAACTCCGGAACCTGGACCTGATCTTGGGACACCGCGGCAGGCCCAACCTCAACGGGAACCGCTCCGGACGATTGTGCCCAAAAGTTTCTCAAGTGTTCCTGGCCTTTTTTTGAAAATTTCTGGTAGACCCCGGCACTTTTGATCGGACCGTAGGAGCTCTCGATAGAGTGCTCTCCCAAATAGCGGAGCATCCCGGCCGTGGAATCAATCCGTTGCAGCCCGATCCCGTACCGCGCCCGAAGGATCTCAGCTTCGGGAGAGGAAAGCCGGGCCAGGTTTTGTTTCAGGAAGGCCACGGGAACCCCCGTGTCCTCCGAGAGCCAAACCCATCCGTCTTCATACTTTCCGAAAATCTCAAGCGCCTTCCGCAAAGATACGGCCAGGTTGCTCGGATAATTACGGCCCTTTCCGGCCTGAGGGGACGCCTCTTTCTCAAGATTCAGCTGCTCTGCGATCTCCTCAAGGCTCCGTGGATCCTCGCCGGTCAAACCGTACCTGAGTTCAAGGATCTTCCGCTGCCAGGCCGTCAGGACCAGCCATCGGTCCGGCGTGATCTGATCGATCGTAATACCGGCATCCGTTGCGAACGCGGCCTTTCGGGCCGCAAGATCCTGTCCGGAAAATAATTTCGTCAAAGACCGGTGGGGATTTAAAACATCCGGTTTTTCGGCGGTCCCGGCCGCTATTTGCGCTATCTTGTCGGGACCGAATTCTGCCGCTTTTTTGCGGATCATTCTCACGGAAAATCGGGCGGCCTCTTCGCTCACGCCGGCGGAAGCGGCGATGGTCGCCTGGAGAAGCGATGCGCTCCCCGCCTTCCGGATAATATCGAAAACGATCGCTACCTTGGGGGACAACCAATTGCGGAACTCTGCGGGAAGCGCCTTGATATCCGCATAGTTCGCCTGAGCGATACCTTTGGGCCTTCCCCTGAAAGACGGGATTTTTTTCGGCGGCACGGGCTTTGAAACCCTCGGCGTCTTCCCGGCCAACTTTGAAAAAGGGACGGCTTTCTTCGTCTTCGGTCCTTGCGCGGTAACGTTCACTTCGGGTTTGGGCCAATTTTCGATAAGCGCCGCGATCCTGGCTGCGAGCCCGCGCGTCCGTTCCGCCTCTTGCAGAGGGGCCGAATATCTCTCGAAACGGCCCCTGAAACTGACCGCCCACTCCGGAGAAAAAATGCCCGAATGCTTCCGGATAAAATCGCCGTTCCCTTCCAGCCAGGCAACCGCTGCTTCCGCCGCATCAAAAAATTCCTTCCGCGCGCCGTCTCCGCCCTTAGCCCCCAACCCCTTCCACATCATTTTTGCGTTGAGGGGAATGATCTCGGCCATCTTTGCTCCGGAAGACCCGACGGCCGCTTTTTTGGGCTTCGACAAAAGCTTCCATTCGGCCAGATCCCGCCGGACCACCTCATTTTCGTCCTCGACAAGACGCTCCTGATCCGGCTCTTCCGCGCCGTCCTGCTCAGGTTCGACCTCCTCCGATTCTTCGTCCGCGGCTATTTCTTCGGGAGCGATGTGTTGCGGGATAGGAAGCGTTTCCGACGAATAGGGTTCGATCGTGATCCGGGTGTTGGGCCGGATACGTTGCCGCGTATAATCCGCGAGTTTTTTCCGTTCCAGGAGACCGTCGATAAAGATCTGGAAGCCGCCGAGCGGGAGCCCTTGGGACATGAGAAAGCTCAGGATGTCCCCCATCGTCGGATCCTGGGACTTCGTCCATTCGATCTTGAAAAACGGCAACGTCTTTTCAGTTTTCGTTTTTTGATCCAGGACTTTTATGAAAAAAACCTTGGCCGGCGCGTCTTGACCCGGTCCGGGAGCCGGGGTCTTTCCCGCGGCTTTTTCCGCGGCCTCGGCAAGCTCAGCCAGACGGGCCTTCGGCTTCGGAAATCCCTTAAGGTCGACCGTGAACGTCTTCCCCGTCTCACGACGCTCGGCCCGATCGGCTGCCGGTTTCTCCTGCCGGGAAAAACGGGCCGCCCGGATCTGTTCCAGCCGCCTTTCCTCAAAAAGGTAGATCAGGACCGGTAACGACGGCCAGGCAAGGATATAGGTTTGCCAATATTTCAGGTTTTCTTTCACCGCCGCGGAAAATTCCATCCCGCCCGCGAGCAGCATCGCCGGTGTCATGAACGTGCAAATCGCAACCGTCACGAACATGGCTTTGCTTTCGTTCCTCCGGTTGAGGAACCTTGCGCCTTTTTTCATGATCTTCCGGAGCGAAAGGACGAGCTTTTTCATAAAGAGCTCCCGCCGTTCCCGCTTCTCCAGAGCCTCTCCGGTAAACGCCGAGTCCGGAGGCGGCACAGCGACCCCGACGGATTTCAGATAGGCCTGGACCGACTCTTCGACCCTGGGCCAGACCTCGAACATCTTCCGGACGCCTTCGTTAAACTTTTCATAATTGTTCCCCGGGGCCGCCTGGTCTGAATTAAAAACCGCGTTCAAAAAATAAGGGGTCCTGACGGTATAAGGGACAGGGTCCGCTTCGGTCCCCTGATGTTTCTTCAAGACCTCCTTGTAGACCCTAAAATCATCCCGGAGCGCCATCTCGAGGGATTCCTTGTTCCTCAGGAAGGCATCCCGGATCATTGCGACATTTTCGGCGATCGTCTGGTTCCACTTCGTGCCGATGTCGGTCCCCGCATAAGAGAAAAGCTCCAAGGCGGTCAACACGATCTGGAATTGGTTGGAAGACAAATGGCTCGCCACAACGCCCAGCAGAGTTGCGCGTTCGACGGTCTTCTGGGGGCCGAACCCGAGACGCTGCAGCCAGCGGCCCAGGCGGGTGCGCTTGGCCTCTTTGCTAAAGAACCAGATATCTTTTTTGGCCATGGCAAAAGAACTGACGCTTCTTTCCAATTCGTTGAAATAAGCGAAGGCATCACAGGCCCGCTTCAGAAGGTCGGGCTCATTCCAATCCGGTTCCACGGGCCAGACCTGTTGTTCTCTGATTTCAGAGCGGCTCGAAACGCGCCGATCGATCTCAAGCGCGGCGGAAACAGCGTCCGTAAAAACACGCGCGGGAAGTCCGGCCGAACGCGCGCGGTTCACATTATCTCTGCGATCATCAAAAAAGATCATTTCGCTAAGTTGGATGCCGTACTTCCGTTCGATCTCAAGGCCCATCGCCTTGAAGATCTTGTTGCCGTCTCCTTTTCGAAGGCCCATCTCGTAAGATTTAAAGATAAAATCGGCCTGCCGGAACACGTTCGGGTAACGCTTGACCAAATAATCGATGTGAAGGGGGTTCGCGTCGGTCAGGAAAAAGACCTTCCGGCCGGCCGCTTTTTCCCGACGGATCAGAGCGGCTGTCGCCCGGTTCAGTTTGAAAACACCGTTCCACATTTTCTCAAGGCGTTCAAAGGTGAGCGAACCGAGCCCAAGCGCGCCGCAAAGCAGGAGATGAAATTCACGCGAGGTGATGTGCCCCGCCTCGTAAGCGTTATAAAAATCCGAATCGAGAGAAATATCGATAATTTCCTGGATCGTCTTCCCGGCGACTCCTTCGGCGATCAGTTCCCGGGCCATCTTGGGGAAATTATGTCTTACGATCACGCCGCCGATGTCAAGCACCACCGCCTCAAGCTTTTTCCGGGTCTTTGAGGATGGGGATCCGGCTTCATTTTTTCTTTTGGCCAAAGGCGCATGCCCCTGCCGTAATTCGGAGCGGACCGCATGATCGAGTTTCAGGATAAAGTTCTCGCGCGACTCGGCGCGGAACGGCGCAGCGGCTTGGGCGAGATTGCCGATGATCACGTTGCGGTTTGTGTCGAGAAAGATGCTAGCGGGACGGGCGCTTTGCGCCGGGGATGATGGATCGCGAAGATTGGATGGAGCAAAAATCGGCTTGGCGCCATCCGTTCTCCGCCATCCGCCATCCTGTTTTTCAAAATCATACTTTCCCCCTTCCATCAGGCTCCGGTACCGGTCCTCGTGTTTTTTGCTTGAGCTGCCGATCGCGGGAGCGAGGATCACGTAACTGATCCCTTTTTCTTTCAGGATCCGCTTGATGGCTTCTTTATGAAAACCGCCAAACACAAGCACCTCCGGTGCTGTGTTTCGGGCCACGTTCTCCGGGCCACGATCCACGCCCGGCTCCCCGCTTTTCGTGTCCCGTGTCCCGTGGCCCGTCCCAACTTTTGAATTCTTTTCTGAAAAGGTAGTTGGGACAGCCCCAATCTCCGCTTCGCGAAGATTGATCGGTATTGGGACCGTGGCCCCAGTAAGAAATTCTTTCAATGCTTCATCGCGCAGCTTCGCGAGCTCGTAGAACCCCATCGAATCCGAGATCAGGTTTTCCCACGAGCGGAATAGCACGACAGGATGCCGTGTTTCTTTTGCGAGGAACCGTGCGACGTCCTCGGTGCTGAGGTCGCTAAGCAAATCCTTGAGCGCGTCGTATTCTTCATGGCTGAGTTGGACAGCATTAAGTCTTTCGAGGAGCAGAACGCTTTGAAAATAACCATAGGTCTTCTTGTCGCGTTCGAGCGGCAGCCCCTGTTCCACGATCGAGTTTTCCAGATCGCGGATCTCTTTCATCAGCTCGAGAGGCTGGATTTTTTTAATCTCTTTTTCATTGCCGGATAGCAACATCTCAATGCTGGATGGCGGATGACGGATGACGGATGGCGAAAGACCTGGTTTGTCGGCATCCGACCTCCGATATCCGACATCCGTTGTTCGTTTCAAATAATCGACTAACGGCAATTTCCCTTCCTCAAACCGCGCTTTGAGCGCGAGCCACTGGCGGAATTCTTTCGGAAAGTTTCGGTCGGCAAGATTCTGGAGTTCTTTGCGGATCTTGCGAATGTCTTTCGTGACATCGCCACGGTTTCTGGCCGCCATCTCGTAGGCCCGAATGTTCTCAAGGTGGAGATTGATATTATCAGCGCCCACTAACTCAAAACTGGATGGAAGATGACGGAGGGCGGATGAAGTAAAAACCGGCTTATCGCCATCCGTCGGAACTTTTGATTTCTTTTCTGGTGCGGTAGTTTGGGCGGCCGCAATCTCCGCTTCGCTTCGATTGGTTGGTATTGGAACCGTCATCCGCCATCCGGCATCCTGTCTGTTGATGTGCGCATACTCCGCTCCACCAAGGCGGAGCTTGTCCATGAGGTAGTAAGAGATCTTTTCCTTGAGAACGGGATCCTGGATCTTACCGAAAAGTTCATCGGAAGGGACCGGCCCTTCGTAACCTTCCTCGTAAACGGTTTTGACGCCGGCTTCTTTGACGAGAAAGCGGATCATGTCGGCAATATGTTCCTGCCCTTCGAGCGAGTCGTGCGCGTCTTGGATGTAAACCACAAAGCGGGATGACGGATAACGGATGGCGGATGACGAAAGACCTGGTTTGTCGACATCCTGCTTTAAGGCATTGTAAGTTTCGACTATCGAACCGAATTCGGGAGGGATCCGAATGTTCGTTGCGACATCCGTCATCCTGTATCCGACATCCAGATTTTGGGCAGGCATAGCGATGGCGTTCGTCGTGAGAAAACACACGAAGACACCCGTGGCTACAATCCTGTTAAAAAAAGAAAATCCCCTCACGCTTTTTTAAATAAAAAAGTGCGACCTCGGCGTGGTTTAAGGACAACCACGTCCGCGGATCGTGCTTTTTTATATCCCCCTCTTGCTTTTACTCGATGCAAAAGCACTATCACGCCGCGGCCCAAGGAAGGCCTCGTGCGTGGCTTGTGCTTTTTCTTTTACAAAAGCAAAGACGCGCCACGGCATCATGACAGCCATGCGCGCAAACTTCTCTTTGCTTTTTTTCCTTTTTCTTGCGGATTCAAGTTCTTACAAGTGAAGAAGTTACGTTGCTTTCTTAGCACTTAATAAGAGTATTTAAAAGATACCCGTAAAAATGATGTTTTCCAAGGGTGTGGCGCCAAATTTTTGAATAAAATTATCGAAAAACTTGACTTTTTTCTATATTTAGCATATATATTATGCATAATTTACATAATTAGGGGGTAAAGTGGATCCTCGAAAAAGCGCGATCATGGTAAAAATGATGGCGAAAACCGGGATGATGAGGCGCCTAGGCGGCGCTTTCCTGATTCTCTTCGCCATTTTTCTGCTCCCAAGCGGTCTTGCCGAGTGGCAAAAACCCGTTCAGCCTTCTTTTTCCGGAGGAGATCTCACCTGCCTGATCCCCCATCCGCTAGATGCCTCCAAGGTCCTCGTCGCGTCCGAGCGGCAGATCTTTGAAAGCGACCGCGCCAACGCCTGGCATGAGCTTTGGTCCCAGTCGGACATCCGCTTCCCGATCTCGCGCCTATTTACGTTCCCGGTTCTACCCGGTCATGTTTTTGCCATGACCCCCGGGAAGATCATTATGGGAGACTTGAAGAACCGCTCCTGGAGGACCATCTACCAGGATTCCGGGAAACCGCCGCTTTCGTTTGCCGTTCATCCCGAAGACCCGAATCGCTGGTTCCTCGGCACCGAAAAAGGGCTTTATGAAACGCCGGATGCCGGAAGGACTTGGGCGCCGTCCAAACTTTTGCCTTCCTCCGGCCCCATCCTGCTGCTTTATTTTGAGGGTCAACGTCTGTTCATTGCGGATCCGCACGCGCTGCATCTTGCGGCATCCGGGGCTCCGGCGCGGTCTGTTTTTGAGGCCCCGCAACCGCCGGAGGTCGCGTGGGATGAGAATTCCGAGCCTTCCGTTGAGGATGAAAAAAATTTCTTTGCCCCGGCGATCCACGACCTGATCAGCACTCAAAGCGGCGGACAAAGACTTTTTCTTGCGACCCGTAACGGCGCGTTCCAAAGCACCGACGGCGGATTCAGCTGGACCCCGCTGTCGCAAAGCGGTCTCGAATCTCGAGAGATCCTTCAGCTGGCATATTCGGAAAAAGAAGCGCGTCTCTACGCCGCAACGCCCCGAGGCGTCTACGGTTATGACGCGCGCGCAGAGCGGTGGACCGAGCTTTTTCAGGGACTCGCCAAAGACCGCGCACAAAGTATTGCGATCCTGGATAATAAGAAATTGACCGCGATCACCGCTGACGGATTCGTTCAATACCCGCTCACCGGTTTCCGGCCCGAGGGAAGCGCCCCGGTCACGATCGGCCTGCCGCCGCAGGAAACGCTTTCGCTTTTCCGGAAACTCGTCAGCTCGGAGCCTTCGGCGCGCGAGGTCCAGAAAAAAGTCATCCGGTATGCCGACGTGGGGAACGGGAAGATCAAGCGGTGGCACGCCGGATCAAGGATCGCCGCCGCGCTTCCGGCGTTCTCCGTCGGCAAAAACTTCGACCGGAGCGCTTCCGTCACGACCTACAGCGGCAAATACATCACCGGGCCCGACGATGTCAGCCGCGGATGGGACGCGGATGTCGGTTGGGACCTCGGCGACATGATCTACTCGTCGGACCAGACCTCGATCGACTCGCGGGAAAAGATGATGGTGGAACTCCGCAACGACTTTCTTTCCGAAGTGACGCGAATTTACTACGAAAGGCGCCGGCTCCAGATCGACATCGTCTTCACCCCTTCAGCGTCCGAACAGGAACACCTCGAACGCCTGCTCCGGATGGATGAGCTGACCTCGCTTCTGGACGGAATGACGGATGGATTTTTTTCTAAACAACTGGACGTAATTTATACGGAAAATCCAAGACTGAGCAGGCTTTGGGAATTCAAACCAACGGATGGCGGATGTAGGATGAAGGATGATGAAAAAACAACAACCAACCAGGAGACGGTTTATGGACAACCCACGGTATAGACAAACATGGCGCAAAACAGACGGCGATAAAAGCTCCTTCAACAGCAAGCAGGAATCCAAGGCTCTAGAAAAGGCACCTTCTCAAGAACCGGAAAATAAAGCGATACAGAATTTTCGGGATTTGAAGATCTGGCAACTGGGGAAAGAAATCGTCGTCGAAACTTATAAGATCACGCGATGTCTTCCCGGCGAAGAACTCTATGGTCTAACTTCCCAGATGCGCCGCGCGGCCATTTCTATCCCCTGCAACATCAGCGAAGGCCACAGCCAGAGATCCACGAGAGACTATCAGCGGTTTCTTAAGATCGCTGCTGGATCTTGTGCTGAATTGGAAACTCAGACGGAGATCGCCGTAGAGCTGAATTATCTCAAAAGCCCCGGTTGCGATAGTTTGATGGAGAAAATCAACCATGAAACACGGATGCTTCGCAAACTTATCAGCAGGCTTTCAGAAAACTCCATCCGCCATCCATCATCCTCCATCCAGAAAGAGGAAAGCGCTTCGGAGCCCATTCAATATTAGTCAGCCGCCCCGGCGCTGCGCATACGATCAAGTCTGAGTTGCCCGCACGCCGCTTCTACGTCCTGCCCCGCGGTCTTGCGAAACGTGGAACGCACGCCGGACTTTTCAAGCGTTTCACGGAAATGGTTCATCCGCTCCTCGGAAGGGGTCGTCCACGTCACTTCGCGGATCGGGTTGTAGGGGATCAGGTTGATCTTGGCCTGAAGAGGTTTGGCGATCTTCGCGACCGCCCGCGCGTCGCCTTCCGAATCATTCACACCGTCGATCAGGGTATATTCGAACGTGATGTCCCGCTTCAGGTCGCTATGGATCTTCCCGAGCATCGCGAGAAGTTCCTTGAGCGGGTATTTGCGGTTGTACGGGATAAGCTTGCTGCGGGTCTCATCATCGGGAGAGTGAAGCGAAACGGAGAGACGGATGCGGCCCTCGGTGCGCTTTACGAATTCATAGATCTTTTGCGGCACGCCGGAGGTCGAAACCGTGATCTTCCGACCGCCCATCTCGAACCCCCACGACGCCGTCAGGATCTCGAGCGCCTTCATCACTTCTTCAAAATTATCAAGCGGCTCCCCCATCCCCATAAAAACGACGTTCGTGATCGGCTGCCCTTTCTTCCGGGCGATAAAAACGATCTGCTCGATGATCTCTCCGGCGGTCAGGCTCCGGAGAAGGCCCGTCTTCCCGCTCGCGCAAAAAGGACACCGCACCGCGCATCCGAGCTGCGTCGAAACACAAACGGTTTCCCGCTTCCCGTAGGAAATAAGCACGCTCTCGAGAAAATGGCCGTCCTGAGTGGAAAAAATGAACTTGGACGTCCCTTCGCCGGGGAGCATGCCTGTTTCGGCCTGCTGAAGTCCGGTGAGGCTGTACTCCGAAGCCAGGCGTTCAAGAAGATCCTTGGGGAGGTTCTTCATCTCGTCCCAGGACAGGACATACTTTTTATAAAGCCAGCCGAGGACCTGCGCCGCGCGGAATTTCGGGAAACCCAGAGAGACGATCAGGGTTTCGATTTCCTTTTGGGTTAACCCGTAGAGGGATTTCATCTGACATCCCGGGACAACGCGCAACGCGCAACGCGCAACAAAAAAATAAAAAACTTGGTCCCGCGACATGTGTTGCGCCTACGCGTCCGCCAGGCGGACGTTGTGCGTTGTGCGTTGTGCGAGCTCAGACCCATTTCTTGATCTTCATCCACAGGAACATCGCCAGGGAGGAAAAGACGCAGAGGGCGATGGCGAAAGGATACCCCAACGCCCACTCAAGCTCCGGAAAATGTTTAAAATTCATCCCGTAAACGCTCGCGATGACCACAGGCGGCGTGATGATGGTCGCCAGGACCGTCAGATGCTTCAGGACCTCGTTCAAACGAAACGACGAATAGGAAAAATAGACTTGCAGGATGTTGTTCAGATTTTCATGATAGGTTTCCGCCATGCCGTAGATGCGGAAAAGGTGATCGTAAATATCCCGGAAATACATCAAATGCTCCGGTTTGATAAAAGGCGTCGGGTTTCGCGTCAGGGAATAGAGCGTGTCTCTTTGAGGGCCGATGATCCTCCTCAAGCTGAAGACATCCTGTTTGATCTGCAGCAACGTCTGGAGAAACCCGCGCGAAACATGACGGAACATCTCCTTTTCAAGATGGTCGATCTTCTCGTCGTACTCGTTCAAGATCGGAAGGTAGTTGTCCACCAGATGATCGAGAATGGAATGCGTCAGGACATCGGAACCGTGGCCCATCAACATCGCGCATTTCTTTCGGGCGAGATCACGCGTTTGCGCGACGCTGCTCAGCGGATCCTTATGGACGGTGACGACATAATTTTCGCCGACAAAAACATCGAGCTCCGACGTCATAAGCTCTTTGTGCTTGTTGACCGTTCTCAGCGCCAGGGCGTGCAGCACAATGAACAGGTACTCGCCATAGTCATCGACCTTCGGCTGGGATTGGTCGGTCATGCAGTCTTCGACGGCCAGAGGATGAAAATTAAAGAGTTCGACAAGCGCGTCGCTCTCGAACTCGTTCGGGGTCTCGAGGTCGACCCAGAGGAGCCCTTTTTTCTCTCCCAAGAGTGCCAGCGTCCGGGCCCTCGTAAGATCCGTTTCCAGCTCTTTTCCTTTTTCAAAATAAAAACTCGTCAGCACAAGATCCCCCTCTTCACGCCGTTATGATAACGATTTTACGGGATTTGGCGATACAAAAAATCGGGATCCCGCAAATTCTTGTTCAGTTTGATGAAAAGATCAGAGTATAATGAACCTCGTCAATCGGAGAGGCCCGATGCCAAAAAAGATCCTGATCATCGACGACGAGCCGGAGATCTGCAAGTTCGTGGTGGATTTTCTCAACGACGCCGGGTATTCCGCTTCTTCGGCCTTTAATGGCCCCGCCGGCCTCGACAAGATCGAAAAAGAACAGCCTTCGCTCGTCCTGCTGGATATCGGAATGCCGGGCATGGACGGCATCGAAGTGATGCGCGAGATCCATCAGAAGTGGCCGGCCCTCCCCGTCGTGATCCTTACCGCCCAAAAAGACCCCGATACCGTCAAAAAAATGATCCAGTATGGCGCCTGCGAATACCTGACAAAACCCATCCACCTGGAAACGCTCCTCGATCAATTCGTAAAAGACATGATCGGCCTGCCCCGTTAGAGTCTCAAAGAATCTATGCGGCAAGCTTTCTCTTCGGCAGAAGACCTGTTTATCGAAGAGCTTTTTCTATAGGGTAAAGACTCTAACGGGGTGAACCCCTTTCGCAAAACTTTCGTGCTAGGAGGTTATTTTTCTTCTTTTTTCCGGGCCGCGACAAACTCACGAATAAGCTTGCGGTCTTTTTCTTTTATCTTTGTAAATTCAATACCGGAACGGTAAAGATCGTTCTCGAGGTGCCCCGTGTGCCGGACAAGACCTTCGACGGGGATCAGCGCGGGAGTCTTGTCGGGAAGCAGAAAACTCATCGTGACCTTGGTATCAAGGGGGATCCCCTGGTGAAATGTCACTAAAAAAGCGCCGCCTTCTGAAACGTCGCAGATGCGCGTCTGGATCCCTGATTCGTGGGTACAGGTAGGGCAAAAAAACCGCGTCACCGTGTTAATGTAAACGCGGGTAAATTTTCTGCGGTCAAACAAAGGATCGGTCGGATCAAATATTTTCTTGGGGTTCACCGTTCGCGTCTCCCTGTCACTTTCTTTCTTTTTCGGCTTTCCGGAAAAAGTCTTGATGAAGAATCTCTGCCGCTTCGCGCGAGGCCTTCCTCGATACTTTCCTATCGCCCCTGCGGGCTGGGCCTTGACGGCAACGTCGTTTGACACAAGTAAAACGGGTGGTCGTGGACGGAAGTCGAACCCTACAACCCATTGAAATAGAACTACTTATAAAAATTCATTGAAAACGTAGTATGGGTTGGCAAATATCTCTGGACAACCCCCTCACAGTTCCCTAACTATTCTAGAACAAATTCAATGTTCTTACGCTCGGCAATGATTTCAATTAATATTTCAAACAACGTCTGCCCTATTCCTTTTTCTGCTAATGAAAGATCCTTTTGCGCTCCATCATGATTTGACGGATGGCATTTTTTTATTTTCTCTCTCAAATAATTAATGGTTTCGGCATATCCCAAGTCAACTCGTGATTTAGCTGATTCCTTCCATCTCAAGATTATTGGTTCATCATATTCAAACTTTCCAAAACCACCCCTGAGAATATCATTGAAAGCGTCGAAATTTCGTCCAAATTCTTTAAAATCAGCTGTCAGCACCATTACAGCTTCATCATAAAATCCCTGTAAGGTAGAAAAATTTGATCCATCAATATAAAAAGTTTTCTTATCCATGGTCTTTTATCTCTACAGGGTTCGCGTCCACAATTAGTGTGAGCAAAGTTTGCCTGCCATCCTCGTCGTAGGATTCACATCAAAATAAAACGGAGAGGGAGTAGGATTTCCCGCCTTTGGCGGGACCCCGCTGCTTCGCAAGCGGTGGCAAGACCGTTCCTGAATTTTCGCCGGAGGGAGAGGGATTTCCCGCCTTTGGCGGGACCCCGCTGATCCTCAAGCGGTGGCGAACCCCCGAAGCCCTTGCGGGCTTAACAGTTTTTCCCGCCTGCATTGCGGCGGGACCCCGCTGCTTCGCAAGCGGTGGCAAGACCGTTCCTGAATTTTCGCCGGAGGGAGAGGGATTCGAACCCCCGAAGCCCTTGCGGGCTTAACAGTTTTCAAGACTGCCGCATTCAACCGCTCTGCCATCCCTCCGGTGAAAATTCAGCTTTTTATCAACCTCCGGAATGCCTCTCCGCCTTTGTAGCTTTTTATCTGTCTCTCTCTGCGATAAGCTTCTTGCTTGCTCGACAACTCTTCGCTGTAAATAATTTTAAGGGGTAGATGCGCCTTTAGCGACCTTGTTTTCCCGGCGTTGTGCTGATTGAGCCGCGCATGAAGATCCTCGGTGTGGCCAACATAATACCGTCCGGTTCTCTCGCTTCTCAAAATATAAACATACCACATGTTTATCGTCCAGTTTTTCCCGCCTGCATTGCGGCGGGACCCCGCTGGTCCTCAAGCGGTGGCTGCCATCCCCCCGTAACCCCGTGCCACGATCTACGCGCTACGCCCCACGCCATGATTCTCCGTGGCCCGTGTCCCTTTTATCTTTTTTCCTTTCTCAACGTTTTGAAAAATTCCGCTAACAGGAATTTCGCGTCATCTGCCATCACGCCGCCGGTCACCTTCACTTGATGGTTCAGCCGGTCATCTTCCGTAATATGATAAAGACTGTGGCACGCGCCCGCCCTCGGATCGCGCGCACCGAAGATAAGATTCGTGCATTTGGTCATCACAAGCGCCCCGGCACACATCGGGCACGGCTCGAGCGTCACATAAAGCGTCGCCCCTTCGAGCGACCCCCGGTGATCTCGGACGATCGTCCGCCCCTGCGGGGTTACCTTATCTGAAGGCTTCGCCTCGGGCATCTGACATAGCGTTTCGGAAGCCTGCGTCAGCGCGATCATTTCCGCGTGCGCCGTCGGATCATGAAGCGTTTCCATCTGATTATGGGCGCGCGCAACGATCTTGTTTTTCCAAACCACCACGGCTCCCACAGGGACCTCCCCCTTTTCAAGGGCAAGCACAGCCTGCTTGATCGCTTCTTTCATGTAGTGCTGGTGATCGGGCTTTTCCATGGAAGGGTTATTCTATCGACAAAGGGGACAAACCGTCAATGAATGCCTGCCTTTTCGGCGGCGGCAACCGCTTCGCGAAAACTGACCTTATGCGGATCCCCCTCAAGCGAATGCGATTCGGCGGTATGAACATAATTTTCCTCGCCGGGTTTGACGCGCGTGTTCACATAGACCGTTCCCGCGGTTCCAAGCGCCACCGCCGTCCCTCCCGCGGCATAAAGTCCGGCACTGCTGCCGGTGCCGGCCGTAGCAGCCGCGCCCGCGGGGAGCGCCGCCGTCACCGCGATCCCCGCAGCGCCCAGCGTAACCATCGTTGCGGCGAACACATAGACCTTGGTCCGATCATTCGACGGTCCGTCATAAGGAACGGCCCCCGACCGGTTCTTCGGATCCAACAGCCGGTAGTCCGGCCGGATCTCCCTCCGGGTAAACCCCTTGAAAATATCCGTTGCCTCGGTCGTCTCGGCACGGATGCTGACAAACGATTTCCCGGTCTGAGGGTGTTCGCGGATAAAAACCTTGGCCCCGCTTTCTTTGAAGACCTCCGTTTCCGCCATGCCCGGGCGGCAAGCAAACAGGCCTATGATCAGAAAAACCGCGACGGCACGTTTCATGGTTGCTTCCCCCACCGTCCGGTCCTGAGGGCATCTTGAACATGAAGGATCAGACTTTTGATGTTCATCTCAAGCGCCGCATTAAAGTTCACTTCCGGCCCGCCTTTTTTTGCGAACACTTTTTTTGAATCGCTGATGCCGGTCGTTTGAAAACGATCGAGCAACCCAAGCCGCTGATCAAAAACAAACGTCTCGGTCTCAAATCCGAGGGTCTGACCTTTAAGCGTCACGTCGTTCGTAAACGCTTTAGGCCGCACGTAAATAACATAGGGAATGGCATATTGACGGAGCACGTCCTGTGAGGGCTCGGTTTCGAGAAGGATGAATTCTGAAAATCCCTGCTGAAACCCTTCGATCAACATGGGGCTATAGGCTTCGCCGATGTGGTAGGTCTGAGGGTCCGCAAACCGCCCGCCTTTGTTCTTTGAAACCAGCCGGGCAATGGACGGATCGATATAAAGGGCGATCCTTTGAGGCTCTGTGCGGACCTCCGAAGAAAAACCGGCGGAAAGAACCGCCGGGGCGTGGATGTTCCATCCAAAAAGCGCCGCACAACCGGAAAATGCCCACGCCCACGCGCAAAAGAAAAAGGAACAAGCCATCAACGACCGCTTGTCCCTTTTTTCCACAGCACGTCTCCTTTGAAATATCCTGTTTCGCGTCAGGCCCTTTTGGGTCCCGGCCCCTTTACTGCTTACCGTTCGTTATTCGAACAAAAAGCCGCGCTCCGTTACTCGCGGCAAAACACGGGCAGATTGAGCTGCTCTTTCCAGCTTTCGGTCCAGCCTTGCGCGTGCGTCGCGTCAGGAAGCGTCTTCGTCTGGAAACAACGTTCGTCTCCCATCTTTTTCAGATAAGCGCTGACGGCCTCGAAAGGAATGATACTGTCCTCGCCGCCGACAAAATGAAGTTGGGGGATCGAGGCGATTTGACCCGCCACGGCTGCCGGATCGAGAGACCCCTCAAGCGGGCTGACGCCGTGATATTCATTCACCACCTCAGGGTCGAGATTCCCGGCCACCGTTCGCAAGCTTAAAACATCCTGTCGCCGCGCCGTGACAAGGATCGCGACCGCCGCGCCTCCGGAATATCCGACAAGATCGATCCCGGAAGCCCCGGTCTGTTTCACGAAATAGGAAACCGCCGCGTCCATCGAGCGGATGACCTCGTCGGAGAACCGGCCGTCCGTCCAATAAAATTCCTCGCACTTCGGGTTCTGTTCCATCGGCGTGAACTGGCAGGGCCTCGCCAAATAAACCACGTTGACGGAAGGATCCTCGGCCGCCAATTCGAGCGCCAGAGGTTCGCGCGGCGTCGGATCGCCGGAAACCCTCGACCGCGTGACAAACGCGTAACCGTCCCCTTCGATATAAATACGGAGCGGTTTTCCGGGAGCGGTTATTCTGGAGTAAGCCGTCAGAACAAACGGATCGGCGCGGACCGTCGTTTTTTGCAGGCCTCCTCCTCGGGCAATATCCTCCGCTTTAGAGCGCCGGAAATCGGGGGAAAGGGTCGCGCAGGAGAAAAACAAAAAGGAAAGAAGGAGGGAAAGGAGTAAAGGATGCTTCATGCCGCGCATTATAAAACAAAAAGGGACGGGCAATCAATGACTGCCCGTCCCCTTTACGACTCTTTCCGAAACCCGGTCACCGCTTCGGACACCGGGTCTCAGAGGTGATTCTAGAAATCAAAACGCGCGGTGCCGTAGTAGGTGTTGCCGATGAACTCGTCTTTCAGCTCCATGTCGTAATTGCCCGTGAGCGTCATGTTCCCCTTGTTGAGGAACGCGAGTTCCCCGCCGAGCAGAAGACCGCTCTTCGCGGGTTTTGCGCCTTTGGTGTTGAATGAAGACCCGCCGCCGGCAAACGACGCCGTCGTCTCGAACCGGTCCCCGATGTAATCATAGACCCACGCTGCCTTCACCGCGGGAATAAATGTCCCGGCCTTCTCGGAAATGAACGGATAGGCAAATTTCGTTCCGAGGGTTTGAAGCAGCTGATTATACCCTTCCCCGTTCACCGTCAAATTCAGCGCATCCGCGCCCGCTTCCTTGTACTTGTTCATACGAAAGTAGCTGTATGCCAAAGACGCGAACGGTGTGGTCTCAAGGTTCTTGGTTTCTTCGAAAACAAACGTGTAACCCGACTCCACCTGCGAGGTGTACGTCTGGCCGTGGTGATCCGCCTTCGCGACGCGCGCGTTCGTCGGCGTCAACCAGATCTCGCGACGGCTGTCATACTCGTTTTCCGTAAAATTGACCATCCCGTCCACATACCAGTTGTCTTCGAGCTGGTTACGAACCGCCGTGCGCGAATTCTTGTTGCTATGCCGCGATTTGCAAAGATCGGTCGAGTCGTAGCTGCCGTAGATCGTGCCTCCCCAGCTATTGATATCGTCCGACGGACTCCCGGGGGTCTTGGAATGAACCTTCCCAAACCCGTAATTGCCGGCAACGCCGACGCGGACATGATTATCAACCAGCTTGTCCGCACCAAGGGAAGTCCCAAAAACATTTGCATTAAACCCCTGGATCCCTTTGCGGGCATCCTGATGAAGATTGCTCCCCATCCCCTGGACCCAGAACCCCATGCCCTGAAGCATGTCGCCGGTCGCGACGCCGAGCAGACCGCTGCGGGCATACCCGAGACGATTCGACACCGTCCCGATGAACTGACTCGCTATCTGCTGGCTTGCCTGCATGATCCCCGAGCTCACATCCGGCGTCATCGTCGCGATCGCATTGCCAGCGGCCGTGGCTGATTCGTTATCGAGAGTGTTCAATACTGTTTGCATATCTCCCGACGGACTCTGAATAGCATCTAGCACGGCGCCGGCGGCTTGAGCGTTTGAACCGCCTACAGTGGAACCGTTACTTGCGAAGCCGTTCGAAGAACGGCTCGCGGTCAGAATCAGGCTTGAGCCGACCGTCGTTGCGGAAAATGTCGCATGGGTGTCTCCGGTTACCTGAATGATAGGCGCCGCCACGCCTGCGCCACCCGTACCGTTCACGATCGTATAAGTAGCGCCGTTCGGAACGAAATTTGCGACGCTTAGTTGAACTGTGTCGCCTGCGTTAACCGTAGCGGCCCCGGTCCCCACGATAGAACCATGCGTCGTCCCGTCGATTGAAACCATGAGCGTCGAAGTCCCGTCCATGGTGTACGCGCCTACGTTTACCGTGTTCAGTCCGATGCTGAATGTAGAGGCCGCGGCGTGCGTCACATTTCCGCCGCCGAGATCGCCGCCCGTTCCGATCGTCAGTGTGCCTGCGTTAAGGGTGGTAATGCCTGTGAATGCATTAACGGCATTTAAAGTTGTCGTTCCCGTACCATTCAGGTTTAGTGCGCCTGTATTGCTGATAATCCCGGTTATGGTAGTGGTACCATCGCTGTCAATGGTCAGATCAAACGTATTATTGTCAACTGCACCGAGAGTCACATTGCCTGTTCCGCTGGTCAACGTCGTGTCTGCGCCCATCG